>Ga0265797_10001166_pt1 | contig 46853 bp, 44 predicted proteins | sample P2T30metagenome_FD_192433 | JGI IMG/M metagenome (GOLD analysis project Ga0265797, IMG submission 192433) | Plant litter microbial communities from East Loma Ridge, Irvine, California - P2 T30 | ecosystem: Environmental > Terrestrial > Plant litter > Unclassified | place: USA: California...
TGACAATGGGTATGAGACGCAGCGACCGACCCTCCTAGGCCTGCTCAAAGTACTTCGTTCCCATGATCGCCCACAAAACGCCGAACTGACTCTCGAACACCAGAACATCGCCCTGAAACCCTTCCGCATAGTCCTCTCCAAACCCGCCCTCCGCGCCTATCTCACGACAGCTCTGATATTCACCACCGCCCTTTTCCTCCTCGCGACCGCGTCGACGGCCTACACGCTCTTCTACTGGAGCTACGTGCCGCGCATCGGCTTCGCGAAAGACATCCACCTACAATGGGACGACCTGTACCGGCACACGCAAACGGCAGGGCAAGAGATGATCCAGGCTAGGAACTTCAACTCTTTCCCGCACGGTACGGTGAGCTTGCAAGGCGACCTAGTCAGCTCGCAGCCATACGATGTGAAACTCGAAATCGAGCTACCGCGGACAAGACAAAACCGAGAGATCGGCAACTTCATGCTCGACGTCGCTCTACTGGCGCCCGAGAAAGGAGACAAGAAGAAAGCAGGCTCGGGCGGACTGCTGGGAACCGTCAAAGACGGCATCGTTCCGACCCAACAATCCGACTCCGCCCCGGTGCTCGCCCGATCACGCCGATCCGCAATTTTACATTACCGCTCATTACCCGTCGAAATAATGCACCGGATAACGCAGCTTCCCTGGTACCTCCTAGGTGTCCGTCACGAGAGCGAGAAAATCGTGATTGACATATTCGAAAGCACCAGTTTCGCCCGGGGAGCCAACGCCGTGCCCGTAGCGCTCAAGCTCGAAGTGCAGAGCTCCGGGCGAATGCAGATATACTCGGCACGAGCAGTATTCCGGGCGCGATTCCGCGGGTTGCGATGGGTGATGTACAATCACCGGATCATCAGCGGAATGATCTTCATCGGAGTGTTCTGGAGCGTGGAGATGATTTTTGCCGGGATCGCGTGGGCTGCATTAGCCGCTTACTTGAGTCCTATGTTCAAGCCAGAGGAGCGAGGCGGACCGGTGCGCATCAAGGGAGAGGATGATGCGGTTTCAGAAGACGGGGACCACTCGTTCCTGTCGGATACGGAACGCACGTTCCCTACGCTCTCCAACCAGACGCCTCTGCGGTTCAGGTCGCCCGAGATCAAAGAGGAGAAGAAAGAAGAAGACGACCCCAACGCTGGGGTACGTCTCAGGGACTTGCCGCCGCTTACTAGTCTGGAAGCAGACGACGAAGACGAGGACGGAGATTACTTCTTGGACTCTGGAATTGGCACGAGTATGGAGAGCGGAAATGGAAGTAGACCGGGTAGTGTGCGGAAACGTAGAGGCCGGGGCAGCTTTCGAGAGTGAATGGTTTTAGACGGGTAACGGTCCACGACAATACACCTATTTCTATGATCAAATAATAGACCACTGCCAAAACTTAATACTAGCGACAAATGGAAGCGTACACGCAAATTAACTTGAAATAATTAGTACAAGTATCCCAAAAGTCTGTATGGTCGCAATCTCCTGACCCAGGCCGTGATATCATCAACACATCTACGAAGTGTAATAAAAGTACAAATTTGAATTCTTTTTGGGCGAAGGCTAGAGCTCTCTTGCGTACTCAACTTCCGCGAACGGACACAGGCAATTCCACGTCAACAGAAACATCGAGCAGACCGACTACTGCCCCAACTCCTGACCCGCCTGGGCCAAAGTCTCCCACACGCGTCCAGGCAGCTTGTACCTGATGAGACCAGCAAAGACCATGATGTCCTTGGCAGCGCTCTTGCACTGCGCAATAATGTTCTGCTGCGCAGGCGTGTCGAACTCAGCGCCCTTTAGACGTGCATGCTCGTTGGCCAATGCAACGACGGCCCAGATCATGATATGGCCGATGGTGCGAGCGACGACGGGTTGCATGCTGTTGAATGCTTGTGCTTTGGCGCGAATGGCGGTCATATTGCCTGCTGTGTCCGTAGGGAGAACCTTTGCGCGTTCAATCAACTGGGAGGTATTGTTAGAAAGTAAATTCATCGGGACTATGCCTACGAGGGTTGGAAAGATACTTACGTCGACTGCAGCGGGCCACTGACCAGCTTCGAGGGCACGGCGGGCATCGGCCAGGTGAAGCAGGATCTCACGGTTACCGGCGGTGGTGTCCTTGATCTTGCCGTAGTACATAGCGGCAGAGTTGTAGAGACTGCGGAAGTTGCGGGAAAGCTCGACAGGATCGTCGACAGCGGTCAAACTCAAGCTTCCTTGCATCTCATGAGGGACTTGCTCGCCTTCGCGCTGACGAGGCTTGAGCGGTGTCAGACGCTGGGCTTGCTCACCAAGCTCGGTGGTGAGGGCCAGAGACACAGCATCGTTCACGATCTGGACGACCTTGTCGTAGTCTTCGGCGAGATGATACAGGAGGGCAGCGTCTGTTGTGCGGCTTTGGTCTTCGGCTGTACGAGCGGCCACAAGGGTGATGTGACGCAGGAACTCGAGCTCATTTTCAATACCGATAAGCTGGAGACGCTGCTCGATGCAGCCCTTGATACGCTGTCCGTCAGCTCTGATATCGCCGAGCAAAGCAGCAAATTCGCGGGTCTCGAGGACGAGCTCGGTAAGCGCTTGGTGACAAAGCTCGCGCTGAGCCTTTCCAAGAGTACCCTCGAGATCGGCATTGAGACAGATCATGGATAAGTAGTCGACAGCAGCTGCAGGATCAGCAGTGCGGAAATCGCGTGTGTAGAGGCCAGTCATGCTACCGAATGCGATCTGAGGTTGTTGGCGAGTTGTGTAGCTGAGCAGATCATCGCTGTTGCTGATGTCGCTGACTCTGAGCAGACCGTAGTAGTCAAGAGCAATGGCAAAGTGGACTGCAGACATGTAGTTGTTCGGGTACAAGTCAGCGACGGCCTTCTCGAACAAACCGGCCAAGACTTGCATGAAGAAGAAAGTTGTCGGCGCGTTTGGCAGGTCACTGCCCGGGCCAAAGTAACGCTCGCCAATGTCTTTCATGGACGCTCGAAGCTCGTCAAGTCCATATGCCTCACCGGCAATCTCGTTAACGCGGCTGTACTCGCGTGCGAGAGCAAACTGCAGCCAAAGCCAGTCCATCATATCGCTGTTGACATTGTCGAAGTTACGCCTGTTCAGGTCGCAACGGCCGATGAGCTTGTAGACCATCATGCGATAAGGGTCGAGGCTATCTTCGGGGGCGTTACGCATCTTCTGGCCATAGTCATTGTTGATTTCGCTCTGTAGTTGAGGCGGTAGGCGGCGGTCGGGACTGGTTACGAAACCGCGAATGTACTTCAAGAACTTGTGGTCAATGACGCGGAAAGCACCGCTGTTTTCCTCAACATATTCTAAAGACTCCTTCACGAGACCGCAGCGCAGGAGGTAGAAGATGAGGACCCAGCAGTAATCGTCGTTAACTTTCTGAAGGATCTCAAGGTCGGGCCCCAGCTCGCGGCGAGCCGCTCTGACACGAGCATAGCCCTTGACCTTGGCCGTTTCAGTCGGTACACCCCCAACGTTGGCCTCCCGAGGATTCTTAATCACGGTGGTTTCGACCTGGCTGAAGTACTGCTTTTCGAGGAACGTGCGGGAGCCATCGATGATACGCGACCGAATTTTGCTTGGTCCTTTGCCGTTCGGTGTCGCATCTAGATAGTCGCGAGAGTATTGTCGAGGTTTGATCGCACCCGCCTCAGCCCAGCTCTGCTTCGAGGCATCCTCGCTTGCGATTTCAGCAAGTGCCCTGAATGCGTGTACGATCATGGTGTTGTCTTCGCCAGATGGCTCAGACTCGACATCCGCAAACTTGCTCAGGACCGGGTACGCTCGCTCCTGCAGACGAGCAATATTGAGTTCCTTGACGCGATCGGCATACTTGTTTTGCTTGACACGCAAAATGCGGTCCTCGGGGACGACGCGCATACCGTCAGCCGGCAGCTTCTCTTGCACATCGGCAAATTGGCTTTGACGCGCACCTCGCACGCCAGGAGCACCAATTACGGAGCGCGAAAGACCAGGAACGCCGAACGACTTGCCTCCTACCGAAGCGCCGAGTCTGCTCCTTCTGCTCGTGAGCCCAAACCCGCCAGTCTCCGAGGGACCGAAAGAATCGCGTGTGCTGGCACCGAGACCTTGCGGCTTCTTGAGTCCAAAATGCTCGTAGATGCGCTGATGTTGTGATGCCCAGTCAACGCCACCAAGCTTCTCCTCGATCATTTTGTTGAAATCATCCTGGGCTTTCTCAACGCGGCTGTCTACCATAGCTTGGAAGTCATCGTGATGTCTGCGTGCAAGGTCGAATTTCACTCCAGTAACGGCACTAGCAACCTGCTCTGGAGCCGCACCCTGTGGGATACTATCCTCGGCCAGCCTCTCCAGATCGCGTAGAGCCTGTCCGGTGTTGACTCCAGAAGCCGAGAGTAGGTAGTGAGCTCTGGCATCTCCGCCGCGAGACAGACCAGCAGACGGTCCTCCTTGACCCAAGTTCCTGACCTTGCGAGAGATATCCGCCAATCCAAGCTCAAGAGCCGGGAGCTCGCCAAAAGGTGTAATGCGCTCCTCCGTCTGTCTTTTCCTGCCACGCTCAAGCAACTGATCGAAGTATGCCGGGTTTGCTGGGGCAGCCTCGGGTGCCAATGCTTGCTGGTTCTGATCTTGGTTCTGATTGTTGTTGGTAGTTTCTGCTTGTCCGCCAAACAGACTTATACCGGCAGGTTTGTTTCCGCCAAACAGACTCGCTCCTCCAGCAGCTGGTTGCGCAGGCTGAGCATTGGATTGGCCAAAAAGTCCTCCGCCTGTCTGACCTGCATTCGCTGTTGCTGGTGCGCCACCGCCGAATAATCCACCTCCGCCCGTGGTCGCAGCAGGTTGGGCCGGCGTAGCTTGGCCGCCGCCAAACAGACTGGTAGTCGCAGGCTTTGCGGCAGCTCCTCCACCGAAGAGTCCGCCTCCAGTGTTTCCGGTCGCGGGTTGTGCTGCACCGCCCAATGTGCCACCGAAGAGAGATGTACCTGCCTGGCCTGCAGTCGAGGCTGGTGTTGCTGGCGCGCCGCCGCCGAAGAGACCGCCGGTGGTAGGTGCTGCTGCAGGTTTGGCTCCGAAAAGTCCACCGCCAGTTTGCGCGTTGTTGTTGTTGTTATTGTTATTATTGGCCGCGCCACCGCCGAACAGACTCGAGCTTCCAAACATATTGGCGGGTGTGATGGGTGGTAAGTGAACTGGTATTTTCAAAATGCTACCTTGAGCTAGCTCAGGTCGCGTCGAAGCTTAGGTAAGCACCGATAAACATCTCCACCCAAAGCTAAAGTTCCCAAACCTCACTCCTTGCTCGCTTGAATTTCACAATAAGCGGCAAGACGAGCGATCGTTTGGACGAATTGTATCACGAGGGCACGCAATAGCAGATGCATGATACCCGCGCAACTGTTCAAATGAGTTTCAATATTGGAAATGGGCAACCTTGTCAAGGCTCTAGCCGATGCAAAGTTTACATACATGTAACACAGTCCGAAGCTCAACACATCCTCACAACAACAATAGCATCCACCGGATCTTCTTTCGACCAACTAGTACAAGTATTTTCGTATAGGAAAAAAGATATCAAATAGTATGAGAAAAAACCAAGGCCAAACCATCAATCCAGCGACAGGGCTAAAAAGTCAAAAGGTTGAGTTAACCCCCATACTCCCGGTAGTGCCGCACACCTTCGAAGGTGTAACCTCTTAATGAACGGGAGTCCCGACAAGGCTTCGAACCGGGAGGTCCTAGGCCTGGAGATTGTGCAACTGCGCTAAGTCACCTTGATCGTTGCCATTAGGCTACGTGGACCGCTTTTGTGTCGATGGAAAGATTTGACTGCGTATTGTTCTTATACCTTACCCGCGTGGCCACCCGAGCGTCCCGGACTTGAGGGAAGGCCTGTGCTTGAGGGGGTTTGTGCTATCACTACCGCTTGGATGTGAAGTTGTGCATGACTTGTCATCGGGCAAATGGACCAGTGCGAGGGGTAAACGAATAGCAACCTCTATGCGAAGTCGATTGACAACGGGATGATCATTGAGTCAACGGTTGGCCGACAGTCTTTAATACACCTCATTAACTCGCATGATCTAGGGTAAACTAAACCATCTCCTAGCACTCTTCCGCCATCCGCACTTGCATCCCTCCACAAGCGCATTCAAAGCCTCCAAAACGTCAAGGCCAGGGAGAAAAAAATCATCGTGCGCAACTGCTTTTTGTCAAGCCTTCTCAAACCAGTGAGCGGGCCGTGTCAAGAAGTCAAGCAGCGCACCATCGCTTCGCCATGCTTTTCGTTGCAAAAGAGGGCAGCGGCAGACGTGACAGCAATCTGGAGAAGAAAGCAAAAAAGTCATACAACAACAGGTCCAAAGGAGATGTTTGCGCGAAGGCAGTCGCGATCTTTGCTGGTGGTGGTGCCGAGTCGTCATCCTCTGGGGTGGATCTTGAAAGAGATGCCACCCACAAGGGAGTAGGCCAGCGGTGAGAGGGGATTGACGGAGGATCTTCTTCTTCCGTACGGGTTTGCCATGCAACAACAGGGAAAATGGGCGTGGCTGTGCCGACGCTGCGAGCTCAATCCGGTACAGTCTGATCAAGGGAAACGTTCTTGGTGGGAGTAGCGAGAAGCCCTAACGCCGGGAATGAAGAAAGAGACAGGTGCTAGTTCGGATCAATGTGCGTTGTTCCTGGCAGTCTGGTAGGGGATGCAAGAGATCGAGTAGTACAGGTCAGCAGATCGCTTTTTTTTTTGTGCTTTTGTTTTGACATTGTTGGGGTTGGAAGCCACACGTTTCGTCGGCGGATGCAATCACTTGTTGATGTTCGGGGAGTGGACGTTGCTGTGAAAGCAAGCCTGTTAGTGGATGGCTACAAGTGAGTGCGCGCAAGCAAGGGGACTATCATAGCAGTCAAACACCGCAACACGGACTAGTCAAAGTCAGCGCACAGTAGTAAGAGAAGGCGAGACTTGCCCAATCTCCGAGATATCATCGATGTGATTGCACATGGCCACGAATAGGTCGAAGAAGAACTGCGTGTCACCCTTCTCCATCTCCATCTGCATTGTGCCGCTGCGCTTGAAAGTCTTGCGGCTGCGGATGACAAGTGCTAGGTAGTGGGCTCTGAGGCGTGAGTCGCTGGCCGGCGTGTTCGCATACGCGAAGCGTGCACTGCGCAGGATAGTCGCCACGTCGATACCAGTCTGCAGACCTTGCTTCCGAAGAGCGAGGCGCTGCAGATCTGGCAGACCGAGACGAAGCGCAGTGCAGTAGATGGCTGTATCCCGGAGGATGTAGTCACCCGCGCCGTGATGGTAGGTGGTCGCAGACTCATTGAAGCCGACGAACTTCTTCGGGTCGTCCGGATGTACCGAACGGGGGGTCATTGTCGGGTCTTGCAAGTCCTCGAGCGACCAAGTGTTGCGCTTCTTGTCGTGCAAGAGGCGCGGGTAGTAGTCGCCCTTGTACAAGTACTCGAGGACAGCGCTGAAGACCTCCGGCTCGTCGTTTGGGAGGCTGATGCGGCGTTGGCCTGGGGCAGAGAAGAACTGATCACGGCAGGCGGTGGCGAACCACGACGAGCGAGACAGCACATCCTCGTGAGCAGCGAACAGACGCTGGTCCTCGCCGACGACTATCGTGACGATAGCGCTGTTCAGCTTGGGTGAGGCGCCTCCAATGGACGGAGACGTCTCTGGCGTTGTCGCCTCGTTCAAGACCTCTCGCATCCTCTGCTTGGCATCGTCGCGGAATGAGCGCTTGGAAACCTTTCTCGCCTTGCCCGCGCGGTCCTTCGTCGCGGCGAACGAACGTTTGAACATGGTGAGTGGTGGATGCGATCGATTTTGGCGTTCCCAACGAGAGAGGGAGTTGACGCGGTCGTTTAAGAGAGCGTGGTGGTGGTGGGTGGGGGTGGTTCGATCGAGACGCGCTGCTGGAAGCCTAGAGGGCCACTTTACCCTCTGACTTGATGATTAGCTGCAGCGGTGACGAGAGGGAAGGCCAACATGGGCGAGAGGACGAGCCTATATATACTGGGCGCGGTACCCCTGCCTTCCGTCTGCGTGTTTGCCTGCTGTGGCCTGCAAGTGCTCAGCCTCGACGCCCGAAACGGCATGGCTTTATCAAATAATGCCCAATCACCGCGGCTGAGGCGATGCTCATTGCTAGATCGAGTAAGGCTGTTGTTTACGCGGTTGTTGTCATGGATGTTGTCATGCTTATGAGCCGACATTGATATTGAAGAAGTCAATTCGTACGTTGACGCGAAGGTTTGTAATGACTCCTAATTGATTAACATTGCCAGGGATTGAGAGGAAAGAGAGGAGCGGGCACTGCGGCAGACTCGGAATATGCGACCCTGGATTATTCATTGATGTTCCCCATTTCTCACGTGCTTCAGTGCCTCACATTACATCATGTGCCTTTATTGCCTTTGGTTGCCTATAATAGCACCTTACTGTAACCGCCGCCTACACTACGATACATACACGGTAAGCGTGCTGAAGCTGCACGCAAAAGTGACTACAAATACTATTTCGCGCTTTCATCTGCCTGAGATTACCTACATCACAAACCCAATCACTTTTCGCTTTCGTCAGCGTTTACACTTGCGCTCGACACACTGAGTCTGCCTTTCTCACTCTCTCATCTCCAACACACGACCGAGTCTAAACTACCAAGATGGCCGCAAACAAGCGCATCATGAAGGTAAGAATGCGCCCACCTGGCATGTGTACATAAGTCTTGCAGCATCACTGACACTCGTCCTAGGAGTATGGCGACATCATCGCTCAACCGCCCAACGGCTGCACCATCGAACTACCCAACGAGAGCGACATTCATTTCTGGGAGATCACTATGCAAGGCCCAGCAGATTCCGTCTATGCGGTCAGTCTATCTAGCACACCCGGTAGTTCTCAGCACTGACAATCCTACTAGGACGGTCGCTTCAAAATCCACGTCTCCCTCCCCAAAGACTACCCTTTCAAGCCGCCAACCATCAGCTTCAAGACCAAGATCTACCACCCAAATGTATCAAACGATGAGCGCGGCGCCATGTGCTTGGGCATGCTGCGTGCAGACGAGTGGAAGCCGCCAAACAAAATCAAGGACGTGCTTGCGTTGGTTAGGGCAACTCTCGAAGCTCCTCAGCCTGATGATGCCGTCGAGGCGAGTGCTGCGGATGAGTTCAAGAACAACAGGCCAGCTTTCGACAAGAAGGCTAGGGAATGGGTGGCGCAGTATGCCCAAGCCTCGTAAAAGACGCTTACTGCAAGGCAGGAGTTGGGCGAATTACACAATCCGCATGGCATGTGATGGGACATTTGCAAAGGGCGACAATGAAATGGGAAAGTTGGCAAGAATCCATGGATGATTCGGGTTCCAGACGAGGTGGCATGGCGAGGACACAGGAACATTCAGCATGCATACGTAGCTACCTAGGTACGGACGAAGACGGAGGATGGCCAAGATCAGCGAGTAAGCAATGATGTGCCGGCGGAAGCTAGACGACGAAAGTTGTGCAGGCGAGCTTGTTTCGAGCTTCAGGCTAACCTGCAGACCTGCAAGCATTGTTTGGGAGAGGGCACTAGAAGTAAGATTGGAAGTTCGAACATTCTGCTTGCCCTGCACGAGCCCCGGACCATTTTCATATACCATGTCCGGGCAATGCGATCCTACCAGTGTAGACCTCCGTAACATGGCACGTGCATGGCAAACATCAGCCCGAGATGAGCATCCAGCCCGATGAAATGATGCTCGTGCAGAGACCGCTTCCAATCTCTTGCATCGAGTGATCCAAGCTGCACTCTACGCAGGACTGTAGTTACATGTAGTTCATCCTCTAGTAGCCCGGAGTGTCGTCAGGCCTGCAGTAGTAGTAGCCAGCGCCGAGTTCTCACGGCCCAAGCGCTCGTGCTACCGTTACACACCAGCAGCTCTCATTAAACCGAGCGGCAGTGCACACGATCACTGCCGCCTTCCTTCATACCTACATGTAGCAATGACGAAGCAGCAGTAAATCTGGTTCGATTCGATTTGTTGTGTTGTGTGTGTGTGTGTGTGTTGGATCGCCGTGTTGGGTTCACTTTATGTTGTTACATGGACTTCCCGTGGCAAGCGAGCTCACGCATCCACCACCGCGTCCGTCCTCCGGCATAAGTCTGTTGGACTCCACCCCCAAGGCTCTTTACCAGGCCATGCGCGCCTTACAATCGCCCGCCAGCGAAATCCCCGAGCCTCACCTCCCGCTGAGAAAGGCATCCGCACAGCGTCTGCAACAACAAACGAAACGCCGCAGTGGCATTTTGTTCGCCCCCGCCGGCATCAATCCACCAGCAGTGGAGCCATTGCCTTACATCGACAACGTCTCTGCCAGCTCGGAGCACGCTTTTGCCGGGAGAGATGGGCGAGAGAGGAGACCTTTCCGTATGCCGCCGGGTGTGCAGGCTATGCGAGACCAGCCGGACATGAGAATGCAGTATTCGGAACCACCGAGCTCGAGCAGCACCGTCACTGAGAACGAGAGGCCGCCGTCCTCTCCCGTCGTGCCACCGTCTCCGCGGCTGTCTACAAAATGGAAAAAGCTGCGAAGTCCGCGGTCGCTTGGCGAGGGATTGAGAGGCTTGAAATACCGGGTCACCAGTGCGACCTCGACAAGCACACGGGATGGGAGAGAGACGCCCGATTCTATCAGTGCCATTCGGCCAGGGTTCATGGAAGATGAAGCCAGGCACTCCTCGCGCTCAGCTCTAACGAGCCATTCAAGCTTTGCAAATACCGACAGTGCCCAGACGACGGATCGCAGCAGCATGGCCACAGGACACAGCTCGCGCAGTGATTTCGTCCAAGTCTACCCTCATTGGCCCGAGACTGGACAGGAAGAGGAAGAAGAGGAGGCATACGACCTGGACGACATGATCGGCATGTACGAGGACGGCTTCGACAGTGTCAAAGGAAGCATGGACAACCCCAAACGAAGCACAGAGGCACCGAGCAGGAGGTCGATTCACGAATGGCGGCCGTCGTCCGCCCAATCAAACCGCCAATCGTCTTCACAGATGAAGCCTACATTCATGCATCGCCGCAGTCAAAGCGCAAGTCTTTTGACTCGCATCAAGCCCTCGATCGAAGATACTTTTGCGCCGCCGCCGCCGCCACCGGCAGCAGCAGCAGCAGAGTTCCAGGCACATCGCACTTCAAGTCGGATCATGGCTGGCAGAGGTTTCCGTGATAGTGCAGACAGCCGACAAACAAACGGAAACCAGGATACTGCGCCCCAGCCGATTCCTCGTGACCGGTACGGCTTCAAGAAAGCTTCACACCATGTCACCGTAGAGGCGTACGACGAGTGGGATCGAAAATACAGCGAGCACCTGGACCGCCGACGTAAGAAGTGGCATGCGCTCATGAAATCGTACGGCCTGAGCACCGAGAAGCCCATACGCTTCCCACCCAAGAGCGACAAAGTCAAACGGTACATTCGTAAGGGAGTGCCACCCGAGTGGCGTGGAGCAGCCTGGTGGTGGTATTCCGGCGGACCTGGCTTTGTAGCGAAACACCCCGAGATGTACCGTCGACTGCTCGAAGACGTTCAATCTGGAAAGCTCAGTGATAACGACCGAGAGCACATCGAACGCGACCTGCACCGCACCTTCCCCGACAACGGTTGTTTCAAACCGGACCATACGATGACACCGGATGCTGGCCGCAAGTCGACAGAAGCCGAAGTCCCCATTGTGCGTGCGCTCCGACGTGTACTGCAAGCATTCGCTGTACACAACCCAGCCATAGGCTACTGTCAATCCCTCAACTTCATCGCTGGTCTTTTACTCCTCTTCCTCGACCAAAACGAAGAACAGGCTTTCGTCCTCCTTACCATGGTCACAAGCGTTCACCTTCCCGGAACGCACGGAGTAACGCTCGAGGGCGCAAACGTCGACATTGCCGTCCTCATGTCGTGCATCAAAGACTCGCTCCCCACCGTGTGGGCCAAGCTCGACGATCAAGGTGCTGGTGGTGGCGCCGTAGCGGCAGACGACCCAACACAGCCCTTACGCTTACCGACCGTCAGCCTTGCAACGACTGCTTGGTTCATGTCTCTCTTCGTCGGAACTCTGCCAATTGAGTCCGTGCTCCGCGTCTGGGACTGCCTGTTCTTCGAAGGATCTAAGACGCTCTTCCGCATCGCCTTGTCTATCTTCAAAGCCGCCGAGCGCCAGATACTACCCGTCAACGACCCGATGGAAGTCTTTCAGGTCGTGCAGACGAGCCCACGCAGTATGCTGGACGTCAATGCTCTCATGGAAATCTGCTTCCGGCGGAGAGGCGGGTTTGCGAATGTCAGTCAAGAGCTTGTCGAGAGGAGGCGTGAGGAGAGAAGAGGTGCGGTCAAGATGGACTTGGGCATGGGAAGGAGGGAAACGGGGTTGGGACGACTGAAGACAAAGTTGAGGAGGGGAACGACGAGGTGATTTTGATCTCTCCATGTACCATACCGCAAGACGTGGAGGCGACCTGGCGCAGGAGTGCATTGGCACAGCTGGGACTTTTATCTCTACGATACCTTTCTTTCCCTCTTCTTTTCTTTTGTTGCAATGGTGGCAGGATCACCACACCTTTCGTAGCGGGATTACACAGACAGTATTAGAGGTACATTGGAAGCGAATTAGGATTTCTCGCGAACTGTACATTCCCAGAACGGATGTGTGAAGTGATTTCTTTCGGGAATAGTCGGATCAAGCTCAGTTCACGTGACATGCATGAACATGGATGTACGTATGTTTAATGTAGCACTCAACAAGTCGTCCAGTATTTCGGAGATTCGGGTAGAAGATAGGACATGGCGACAAAGAGCTATGCTTTACACGAAGGATCAAGAAAGAGACCTCGAAAATAGAATATGCCTTGTCAACGCAACTTCCTCATGGATTGCCATACTGTACACACGCGTCGCTAATATATATCTTCTCCGTCTTCCACTCTTGTCTCGCATCTTTTTCACGGTCCACCAATCTAGTGGGCAGCGTGGCCCTCCTCCTCCTCAACGGGCTCCTCGAACCAGTCCTGCTCCACGGGCGCCGCGCCGGCCTCAGCCTGGCCCTCAACCTCGGGCACCTGGCTCTCGTAGGCCTTGAGCTCGCTGGCAATGTCGGCTTCCTCGGGGGAAGGGGGAGCAGCGGGGATGGTGAACTTCTGCACGTGGCCCTCGGAGTCGGAGGCCTTGACGGCGGGCGCTTTGTAAGCTTTCAGCTCCTTGAGGTAAAGGTCCTGGACGATGTCGGCTGCGCGAGGAATGTACTAGTTAGTTCTCTGAGATGTTTGTATGTGTGTTCGAGTGGAGGGAGCGCTATGTACCCTTGACGACGGCGGAGACGGCGAAGGTGCGGCGCATGGTGGTGTTCTGCTGGCGGGCGACACGGGCGAGAGATTGGCGCTGCGGGTTTGTTGGTTAGCTGTAGCCGGAGCCAATGTTGCGCATGCGCGTGGTCATACCGAGGCCCTCATGAGTGATTGGGAGAACATGACGGCGTGTGTGTAGTGTGTGGATTGGCGATGGCGTTCTCGTGATTCCTGGTCGCTCTCCCTTCGTGAGGTTCATTCACTTGGATGAAGCTTGCCCGTTCCGTGCCGAGCTCGCATGACATAAATCGTGACAGCTGCCTGCACATGAGATTTGTCACTAAGGGTAAGTCACCTATTGTGCTATTCTAAGCCTTCTGCCTCATTCCACATTCCTCCACCACCCACCCGCATCACCACCACTCCTTCACCACCCCATTTGCTCTGCTTGTCACAGACTACGCTTCCCGACTTCCTGACTGCACCGGCGACACTGAGCTCACTCAGTTTGCTGGTCTTTGCTCGGCGCGTGCTCTAACGGCTTCCTCTGCGAGACCTACATCTTCTCACAGACACCTTTGCTGGTCGGCCGGACAACTCAGCGCCACTCACCTTCCATTTCTCTTGCTCTCGAACATTCTCGCACGACTGTAGGCGACGACCCTGCGGTTCTCGACACGCTTGTCTCAGTGAAAGTGCAAACTGCCTGCTATTTGCTACTTGCGACAACAAAGCGCACGGGACAAACAATCACCATCGCCATATAACGGTCTCTTCGCCCCTCGGACTACTTGAGCACGTTTGGCTGTCGCTGTGTGATCTCGCGGTGGTGATCATCCAGCTCGTGGCGGAAGCCTAGCCTAACGTGACTCCGCTTCACCCTCGAACACCGCCATCACGTATTCTCCACTCTTCGTTCGATCTTTCGCGAGAAATCACAAATTACGCATTACCTCAAAGGGCATCAAGCGACGAGCCTCGGAGCGTTTTGAGAACGCCCACAAGAAACCCCAGCTCCCACCCCGCACGCCGCTAGCCAATATGGCGCAGGTGCTTTCACCAGGCCAGGTCATAGAGCCAGTGGTACAGAAGAAGAAAGATGATGAATGGCGTGAGAACTTGAACGTGAGAATGATTTGCCGGGAGTGCCAGGAGGACCCGCCGAATCTCTTCGAGGACCACGCTAGTGGAGATATGGTTTGCACAAGCTGCGGTCTGGTTCTGGCGGAGCGTAGTGTCGACGTCAGCTCTGAATGGCGCACTTTCTCCAACGACGACCAGGGCAACGATGACCCTTCGCGTGTCGGTGATGGTCCGAACGCTCTCTTGAATGGTGCTCAGCTTAACACTGGCATCGCTTTCGGTGACGGAATCAGGAGCAAAGACCTGCACCGCGCGCAAAGCAAGGCCAACGTCGACAAGGGCAACAAGCCTCTGCTCATTGCCTACAAGCAGATCGGTGCGCTGTGCGACGGTTTCCAGATGCCGGGCTCGGTCTCCGAAACGACCAAGCACATGTACAAAGAGTGTATCGAAAACAACGTGGGTAAAGGCAAATCTCTCGAATGCCTGATCTCCGCCTGCCTGTTCTTCGCATGCCGTCGTAACAAGGTTCCTCGTAGCTTCCGCGAAATTTACGACTTGACCAAAGTCCCGAAGAAGGAGATTGGACGTACCTTCAAGCAAGTTGAGAAGTATTTCCGAGAAGCCGATGCGGAGAAGAGGAGAAACGGCGATGGCACCTCCATGGTTGCTGGTGGTAAGTTCCCCCTGACCCTCAATGAAATTCAAGTCGTGCTAAACATGTGTTATGAAGGCACGCTCGTGATCCAGGAGGAATACAATCCCCAGGACAATGCCCAGAACCCAGCCGAGCTGTGCAACCGTTTCTGCAACACCCTCGATATGGACCAAAAGACGACGAACCTGGCCATCGCAATCGCATCCAGGCTTACGGAAACCGGTGGTCTTGCCGGCCGCTCCCCTCTGTCCGCTGCTTCCGCGTCCATTTACATGGCCGGCTACCTCTTGGGAACCCAAAAACCAGCCAAGGAGATCGCCACCGTGGTCGGAGTTAGTGACTCCACTATCCGTGGCGCTTACAGGTTGCTGTACAGGGAGAAAGAGACGTTGCTTGACGATGATATCAAGGCGCGTGGCATTGACATTGAGAAATTGCCCATTCCGAAGAACTAGTGTGGCCATCCGAATAGAGGCTATCGTACCATGCGTGACAAGCGCTGCCAGCATTGCGCTGAACTTGAGAAATTGCACGATGGCTATTTGCGAGAAACGAAGCTGCAGCAGAACGAGAATTCCGAGTGAGACCTGACGGCAAATGAGGGTGATTCTTCTAGCCTGGTCGGTTTCAAACGAATGGATGCATGTTTGGCATGCGGACTGCGGTCGACAGACCAACTTCGCTTCGGGATCTTGGCTTTTTGTTTGGCGTTTTGCGAAGACGCGCGAGTTATCCACAGGCTCCTTGGCAGATCCTTTTCTTTCAGGCGGTCCACGACCTTTCTGGTCATATGATGCTGACCAGTAGTTGGTTGACCAAACAACCATCACACTAAAACAACAAAACCCGAAAAAAAAGCTTTCTGAGAGACTGGGCTTTGTTGTCTGGTATATGCGAGTTTGCTTCTCTGCTACCTTGCCGGCTTCCTTTTGCCGGGCTTTTTAATTGGCGACAGCACACTGTACGAAAAGTGGTTTTGTTTTATGCGTTATACCCAAACCTGGAATGAAAAAAACTGTGCTTTTTGCGAGATCCTTGCCTTTCCATTGCCGTAACTTGTGCTGTGACTGTGTGATTCCGCGAATGTGGATGTTGTGCTTCGCTTCCTAGATGTATGTACGCTCGTTTAAATTACGCGAGATCTTATCTCGTCCAAATACCTAACTCGGGTCTTGCATGGAAGATGGACTTTTGTTTCCCCATGCATCCTTGCTGCGAATCAATATAATCCACGCTTTTACATGGGCTTGAGCCGATGGAGTGTGCATTAGCCAGGCGTGCTAGGAAGCCGAGGCACACGCCTAGCATTCTTCTCCCGCGCGCTTGCAATGTCCTAATCGACAAGTGACGTTCTCGATCTCTCCCACCCACCCTCTTCTACCGTCTAAAAGTTACCGTCTGCCCGTCTCGTACCGCGTGCTAAAAGGTATGAGCGTGTGATTTAGTTCGAGTACGTTAGTGCTGCGGGAAGTGTTGGGTATGCTACCGCCGAATGGTTGGTACATTTTATTGCCTCTCTTCCTTCCTTTCCCTTTCCTTCCTCTCTTTTTCCTCCCTTTGTTTGATCGGCAAACAGCCCTCGTCAAGCCTTGTTGATCTTTGGTCTTCATACTCCACTTACTTCATACAGTATCCGCGATAGCTGTCTGTGCTACACTTGAAACATAACGGTGTGAGAGAAATCATCAGCAATACCAAGAGCAACAACGCCATCATGGACGTCGGAATCCTCAAGTTCCTGGTCCCGAAGATCCCTTCGCTGGCGAATACAACTCTCTGGCATACTCTGGGCATGACCGAAACAAGCAACCAGTGGGATCTCCGAACAGCCCTCACCGTCCAAGTCCTCCGATCTCTCATGGCTGGCGGCGAAAAAGACCCAACTCCAGTAGGAAAAGTCCAAGCAAGCACCCTCAAAGACCCCGGCGTCAAGGGCAAAACATGGGTAGCCAACGCCACCATCCCAGCTCCGAAAGAGGACCAAGAAGGAATACGCCAGGCAGTATTCACAGCAATCGACCAACTCTCCGAGAGTGACAGCAGGATCGAATATACCAAGCCCAGTCTTGTGGACACGCAGATCGAATGGACCGGTTTCCGGCCAAATGCAGAGAAAAATGAAACCATGCCTGACATCAGCGAGGCGGAAAAGTACTCCCGCCTCATGGCCGAGCCAACTCGGACCAGCGACACCACCATCTTATATCTCCACGGCGGCGCTTACTACCTCTGCGACCCGTCGACGCACCGCGCCACCACATCCCGCCTGGCGAAAGAAAGCAAAGGCGTCGTCTGCAGCGTGCGCTACCGCCTAGCACCGCAAGCCGCGTTCCCCTCACAACTTCTCGACGCCCTTCTAGTCTACCTCTCCCTCCTCTACCCACCTCCAGGCTCCCTGCACTCCGCAGTACCAGCCTCAAAGATCGTCCTAGCAGGCGACAGCGCAGGCGGGAACCTTGTCTTCGCTCTTCTGCAATTCCTCCTACACTTCAACCGTTCGCAATCAACAGACAGCACCAACTCGCCCCCTCCTACCCTCAATTTCGACGGCTCTGAGGTCCGAGTCCCTCTCCCAGCAGCAGCAACAGCAGCAGCCGGCTGGTTCGACATCTCGCGCGCCCTACCCTCGATAACCCGCAATGCCAAGTACGACTACCTGCCACCCGCCAACCACAGCCCAGACGCGCTTTCTCGCTTCCCTAAAGACTCCGTTTGGCCCACCACCCCTCCTCGCGGGGATTTGTTCTGCGAGCTCGAACTGCTGGACCACCCTCTCGTTTCGCCTTTACTAGCAAAGAGCTGGGAGGGTTCGCCGCCGTTGTATTTCAACACCGGCGAGGAAATGCTCACAGACGAGATCAAGGTGCTAGCCTCGAGAGCGGCTCAGCAGGGCGTCAAAGTCGTGTTCGAGGAGTATCAGGCTATGCCGCACTGTTTCGCCATGTTGCTGCCTGGACTTCCGATCAGTGAGCGGTGCATCAAGTCATGGGGAGCTTTTGCGCGGAAAACCGTTGATGAGGGCGCGGAGGTGTTTGAGACGAAGGGGACTTGGGTGGAGGCTCGTAGTGGCAGGGAGGAGAGCAGGGTTGTGGCGGATTTGAGCGCTGTTTCTTTTGAGGAGGCGGGGAGGTTGGTTAGGGAAGCGAAGGGGAAGAGGATGGTTGGGTTAGAGGGCGAGGGGAAGGGGTTGGCTAAGGCGGCGTTGTGAGGCTCGGTTGGACCCTCCTCTTTTTCTTTTTACTTGACTTCTAATCATTGGGTTGGGTTGGATTGGATTGGTGATGAGCGGCTCGATTTACTCAAGGGCGCTGAAAGCGTGTACACCTTACGACCCGAAACGAAATCCATTACATTTTTTGTTATTCTAATCGTTATCTTCGTAGCGAATCATTGTTTGCTCGCATGTAATACAGTCTTATGATTGTGCTGTTTTTTGCCCTGTCCTGATTTTCATTCTGTGTCATGTCCTAATCAATCCTGAACTGCTATCAGAAGAATCTTCCGAACTGTTTGTCGTCAATTTTGTCATTCTTTTGGGGGATAATATGAAACTGCTCTGACTCTAGGTGCTCTCTGATGTATGCAACTGTGATCACAAGTCAGCAACCTTGTAATTTGGTCGAGGTTGTTGGAAACATGGCGAACCTCGAATGCCGACGTCCAGTCTGAACCAAGCCGCCGTCTGATTTTGGATGCCGTCATTCAAGGCCTGCAAAGGCAGACTAGCAAAGCTCCCACTCAGAGTCGGACTGCGGGTGGGTCGTTGCATCTTGTTCCTGTCGCATCATACGAAGGCGCTTCTTGTTTTGTTGTTCAAGTAACTCGAGTTGCATCTGAATGTACTCGCTCTTTGTGACGGCAGCGTCGGCAGGACTCGATTCCATGCTCTTGCTTGTCGGCTCCAACGCTACGTCCACCCAACTCTGCGCGTCGGAGTCAGAGCCAGGGTCGACTTCAGAACCAAACTCGTTCTGGTTGATGTTTTGTTCAAGGAAAGCGTCGAAGTCAAAGTCTTGGACTGAGTCACCACGTGGTGAAGCGAAATCCATGTCAAATGTGAAGCCGCCTTGACTGTGGTTGCTCGTGGATGCATCGACGTTCTCTGTTGATGTAGCGCCAGAGGCACTGTCCATTGCTGTAATGGAAACTGGATTCGCCGGTACCCGCACAACGCACTGCTTTGATCGGCTCTCCATTTCCGATTGTTCGAAAGGTACCGACTGTGCTTGATGGGACTCGAGAGTCCGGGCTTCACTGGGTTGTGGCACAGATGAGTTGTGAGCCGAGTCGCTCGCGGACGAAGGCTCAGCTTCTGTTGAAGAGAACCCTGTCCTTGGATGACTCTTTTCATGTTCCGCCTCTTCCTCCAGTCGCCTCATGAAGTGGTCCTTCTTGTTTTGCTCTTCAAGGAACTTTAGCTCCAACTCGTAGCGCTGGAGTCCTGGTGCAGAAGGCTCTAATTTCTCATACTGCTCTTTGGGTATCCTCAGTTGTTCTTCGGTAAGCCTAAGCTGCTCTTTGAAATCAAATGATGGGACACGTTGATCTCCGCTGGGACGTGAGGCAGGTGGCTCACTGCTAGCAGCTGTTTGTGTGATAGTCTCCGTCTTCGGTGGAAGGAATGCGTCTCTTTCTGCCTGTGCCATGCGCATCCTTTTCTGGTTCTGCTCCTTAGGAAGCTTCAGCTGCATGTTGTGATCCGACAAGGCAGGGTTTGTCAAAGATGTCTGTTCGCTAGTAGAAGCACACGTGACAGTGTCCAGTTCAACAACAGCCTCGACGGCGCCACTGGGATTCCATGGGGCCATTGACTTCCTGTTGTATACAGCGGGTGGCGTGAGTCCTGTTCTGAGGGTCTGTTCTTGCCAAGTCTCGGTTGACTTTTCGGGCAGGCTGGGCAGGGGAACGGATTCCATGTCGATACTGGTGTTTGCCGAAGAGCTGCAAGGATGTGTCATTATATCCTGCTCCTGTCGGGCAAGGAGAAGACGTCTTTTGTTCTGTTGCTCAAGTAACATGAGTTGCATCTGGTAGTCCTGGAGAGCAGAGTTTCCACTGTTTGGCATGGAGATGCGAGGGAAGTTTCTGGACGCCTCATCTTGTGTGGACTGCCCCACGATGTTTCTTTTCATCGCTTGATCGTAGCGTGGTGGAATGGTATCTGCTTGCACCGACCGGAGTCTGTGGTCTTTCGGGTCGCTTTCCGTTTGAGACACCATTCTCTGCTTTCCTTTTTCTTTAGGCTGGTCGATATTACAATCGACTTGCTTCCGTGATGCTGTTGCTTCAGATGTTTCATGTCTCTGTGGCTGCTTCTCCTGAGTTCGTAAAGTCTCGAGGGCCTGTGAGAGACCCGATCTGGCACCTGTCACGTCTCTACGTTTCCAGATCGGCAGTCTATCGTCTTTGGGAGTGACACGCGTGCCGGGAACGCTCGTGGAGGACGGGTAGAGTGGACGCATTGGCAGCTTCACCGTGACGTCCGTTGTGGCGAGATTCGGTACCTCCACGGCTGGGCGCATTGGCAGACCTGAAAGTTTTTGCTGATTGCCTGTCGCTCGTGTGGAGGTCTCTCCATTCAACACTTTTTCTCTCACTTTTTGGAAGACGTATGGATCAAACGAGTCTTGACGGGGTCGATGCTCATCCCTTTTCCGCAGATAATAGTTCAGGGTCTGCGAGTGCTTCTCTTCCATAACACCAGTTGTCGGTAGAGCGGTCAGAAATGGGTCCTGCGACGATGGCACACTCAGAATTGGCCGCTGTCCGGCAGCAGCTATGCCTTCTTGCTCAGATTTGTCGTAAATGTATAGCCAAAGCGAATCCTGCTTTCTTGCCGAGGCTTGATTGAGCTGTTGCTCACTCATGCTGCAAAAGGCGTTGTCACGCACAATCGCCACCTCCTCTTGTGTGAGACTAGCCATCACCTTCTTTGCGGTTTCATAAGTCGCCTCCGGGTCGGGAATCACGATCTGCGGTCGCTGCCTGTGCGCAATCGTCGACAGAAGCTGCTCCATCATAGATACCGCATCATTCTCTGGCAGCTTGGCTTGATTTGTTTCGCTCTCCATTATGCTCTGCTTTTCAGAAGCGACAGAGGCCGATTCACATGGCTTTTGAAGTAGAACCAGTCCGTTTTCTGACTCTCCAGTAGACTCCTGCACCTTCAGAACTTTTTTCGGAGATGCCCGCCTCTCATCGAGAGTGGCACGCTGCCTTTTCTTCGGAGAAGTCTCGTCGAAGCGGTCAGTACTGTGGTAATGGTGGATGATGTCTTGGAACCCCGAGATGGGCGGGTTTTCTGTTGATGCGTAGGTGGCCGGAGCATGGTGCATGTATGGCAGCTGGATGATGATGGCTGCAGACTCGTCCTCGTAGTCTCTGTCCCTGCATGCTTTGGTGAGGTCTTGGTGGAAGGCCCTGACGTTGAAGGCTACGTTCCTGAACTGAGCGTTTTCGTGCAGCTTGTGGCTCAAGCAGCATGCAACGCAATATTGTACGAGAGCATCTAATATCGCGTTGTGGCTGGAGAGATGGCGGTAGACGAAATCGATGGCGGGGCACAGGTCAATGGGCTTGTTCGGCGACGAGCAGCCGAATTCACATTGACGAAGCACATTGACGTATGCCTGCGACTTGAGGTCTGCCAGATCGTAGAGGTGACCCAGATAGTACATTCTGCAATGCAGCCAGACTGACGTCGGGACGTCTTCCCAGTCTCCGTAGCTGGCATAGTATCCAGTGTAGAGGAAGCGGACGAATGGTAAGACTGTTCCTTCGTCCAACGAGTCCAGATGAAGGCGTTTGCCAGAGACCGAGGACTCGAAGGCGGCAGCAATGAGAGGGCTCCGGGCCTCAATCATGAACGCATGTAGACCAGTGACAGAGCCAAGCTGGTGACCTAGGGAAAGGGGATATGTCAGAGCATCAGTTCCGAGTGGGAGGTCATCGGTCCAGAGAGCGCTGGATCCCGCGGATGTCGGGTAGAAAGAAACAATTCGTCTAGGTGTTGGCGAGGTTTCCAATGGTGAGAACCTGGAGGTGGAGTTGGTACGACGCATATCTGTATGCACGTCGCTAGTTTCCTCCATGCTGACGGTTTGGCAATGAGGCAGTGGTATCGAGCTGTTGTGAGGTGTAAACTGCGGCGCCAGCGGGTAGACGGGCTACGCTATCAGGACATGGCAAGAGGATGGGTATGGGAAGTGTGAGTACGAGTGTGAAGTGTTCAATGAGTCAAGTTGATGAGCCTGAGTGGTCATTAGTATGAGACGAGTTGTTGTGTAGTATGAAGAAACAGGCGATGGTTGCCTGGGGACGGACATGCCCCTCATGCTGCATCGGGACAGAAGCTCGAGCTATGCAGCTCGATAGGTCGACAGGTCACACCGGTCAGTAGAATCAAGCCTGGCACCGCCACTGCTGTTGTGTAACCTTGAAGAAGGTACTTGCTTTTGAACAGAGGCGTACTGTACTTTCATGTGGGCAAACCTTGGCAGGCGTTTATGTTGATGATCGCACGTGTCCTGGTACATACCAGGTATTGAGGCTGGTGTTTTTGGCTTGGATACGTGTCGGCATCATGGGCTGAGCGGAATGGAGTTATCATGCAAGTTACGTGCTGAGTTGCCTGGCGGTGTCATCAATGGGCTGAGTTGTGAATGTCAAGTGAAGTTGTCTGTCATCGTCCGTGCCTTGGTGCTATGGGGTTCGGTTTGCTGCACAAGAAGGTGGTGGCCCCCGCTCGTTGAGCTGCAAGCGAGGCCCCATCAACATACATACATACATACATCACTTAACTTCAATACTGTACTCACGTGTCCCGGAGCTTCAACTCAGCAGCCTCGATATCCTCTCCTGCTCTCCATTTTTGAGCCACAGAAGATCACAATGGGTCTGCTCTCGTTGCTGCCCGAATCGCTGCAGACTGTCGAGACGTGGATAATAAGGGTCTTTGTGCGTATACTGTACCTACATAGCCGCCGCCAATCCCTACATGAGCTGACACTAACAACAACAACCCAGTTCCTGCTTGCGATCATTACATTCGGCCCCTGGATAGCGTTACTGGTCTACGACATCATCTTGTACATTTGGCGATCTGCCACTTTCGACCTGCCGCAGATTGGAGGCCGGGCACGTGGCCAGCGACAGCGACCTCGTGCCCCAAGTCTCAAGGAGCGCCCGGATGGCCACAAGCGACGTTTCAGCCTGGCTGGAGTCCTTGTGCCGCCACCTGTCGATTTCCACCAAGCGGCTGACGGCACCACTGTCACTACTCCCACATCATCAACTTCCGGCCACAAACGCAACATCACCGCCACCATGAGCCGCCCGATCTTCGAGTTCGTTGACGACGATGAGTGAAGTTTTGCGTGCCGCCTGTGCTGCACTCACTTCCATGTTACATCCAATCCGGGCTAGTGGCGAACCTGCCCAGCACCCTTGTCCTGCTGTGCGATACGTAAACTTGTCACACGGGAGTAAGGAGGCGAAAATGGCGAGGACCGACAAACACATGCCATAAGATCGTACCACCGGCTGCACTTTGACCCTCACTGCATTCAAACAAACTGCACAAGCACGACAGGACTTACCTTGCACTGTCATCCTGCAAGCATCCGCTGCATCTGGCGAATCTCAGTCTAGCCTATGACACTCGTCGTCGGATCTATTCGCTCCTCAGGTGTCTCATTCACACATGTCTTCATGATGGAGCCGAGCCTGCTTGCGCCGATGCTGGCTATGCTTCAGACATGGTGCGCTGGCCGAGTACCTTGCTACGCCCTTACAACCTCCGAAGACACCCGCATCGTGCCTAGTGACCCCAGAGCGCGTCACTCCACAGCTCCCCAGTTACATCCCCGAAGTCTCACTGCATAGAACATTGCTCGATCCCGACCACAGTGGCAGTCAGCGACACATACTGGCTTCCTTGAGCTGAGGCTCGCATTTCTTGGTCGGAACGATATGATGCATCCCCGACTTAGGACAGCAACTACATCGCCACCTTGTCGTACTAATCGCCTGAAAGTTAGTGAGAACGAGAATGGGAAATGTATAAAAGTCGTCCACTACGCTATGCGATCAGGTATGCGGTCACCATACAGCTTGCCTCGACGCTTTCAGCCGAATTCTACTTGCCAAAGGAGCGATCATGACACGCTATACAAGACTCAGTCCGTTCATGGACCCGAATGTCTTTCGCTCATCATCTCATTCTCATTACAACACAAGACGCGACTCGCTTTCTCCTCGCCAAGCAACCACTGATCTTTCGAGCTCACTCCATCAAGATCGCTACTTCCGTGAGCATTCAGATAAACAAGACGGACACCACTTCGACTCTTATTTAGCACCTGACTACGGTTCTGATCGTCGACACCATGACCGACTTACATCTTCCGGGCGGGATATTGATGATCTAGTCAGAAGGTATGCACGGTTTGAGTAACAATCTTGCTGTATCGTTCGATGCTGACCATGTCAGAACAAACTGCAACGTCATACTGACAAACAGCGCCATCGAGCAAGTCACCAATACTACCCTCATCCAGCCTAAACTTCGCCTGGACGGCCGCTACCCACTGGACTTTGCAATGCCTATGACCGTCACCAACTTGATGGCTCTACCAGAGGATCAACTCGATCGCTTGCTCAAGGAGTATGATATCTCCATCCGTGGCTTTGCAGGCTACAACGCACGAGAGTGTGATTGCGACTCAGCCATGGAGAGGGAGTCGCGCGTCAGCAAGTTGTCCACTTTGCTCGACTTCCTCGGAGCCCGCCGAATTGCTGATGTCCTTCGATCGGGCTCCGGAGGTGGCGGCGGTATGTCGGGCTCGAGACCGTTGATGCTGGGTGGTCGCCGCTGAAGAGAGCCTTATGAGCTGGTCAAACAGAGGAGGTCAGGACTTGTAGATGTCTTTGAGTTGCACGATCTTGGGTTGCTGGGGTGCATCGTGTTGTATATTTCACGAGCTCTCTCCGTTGTGATTGCTCACGGCTTTCGACTTGTTTGGGATGCTCTTAGCTTTAATTTATTCAATGTCTGATCAAGTGACAACGCAGAGACTCGGCGTTGTTACACGACTTCCCGTAACATCTTCCGTGAGCACCAAAATATTTAAACAAGTCTGCGCCGTTACAGTAGGGTAAGAACAGGCGCTTGTCGCAGTACAATCCCAATGTGGAAGTCGGTCCGGGGCGAGGAATTTTAGACGCACCACTTCACTTCAAGTTCGCACCTTGGTCTTCCTTTCAACTGACTTCGTAGACGTGACCACAGTCACCGTAAAACGAAGAAGTTACAGGCGATACTGCACGTGTCTTATCTCGTGACGGCCTGTAGGAATAACCAATTCGTGCATCCTTCTTCCGGCGAGATCCAAGACTCCGTTACCGCGACCACGACACGTAGGCAACGCCAGCGCCTTGTAATTCCGCCTTCGCCAGCTAAGTGACTTTCCAGTATCTCTTTAGGTTACTTGTTCAGAGCGCAATTCTCCAAGGCGGTGGCGAGATTGTAGAAGACACTTCAGCCTTTGGCTGAGTCTCTGGAGTGTCTTGCGTGCACACATTTGGTAGACTTGGGTCGGCAGAGAAAGAAATTTGGACAGCAGTTTGCCCGCTTTACCGTTCCATCGCCGGACGCATAGTGTCGATTCCGAGAGGATTGCAGAACGAGCAAGGGCTTGCCTCCAATCCTGGCCAGCAACCGACCGCAAGCGCTGCGTTGTCCACGCCTTCTCACAGGGCATATCCGGATTCTTACGATTTGATTGCGACAAAGCACGCCAGAAATCGACTCGCTCCAAAGCTCAGGTCAACATCAATCCTAGATACGGCTTCCGGTTCCAGTTGCAAGATCCTGGAAGCAAAGATTCGCGTATCAGGCGCAGGATTCACATGACACTTGTTCCACGGTCGTTCCTTCCTTCTTTATCACAGACAAAAGGCTTGGCGCCCCGCCGGCAAACAGTTCCCTCAAGGGAACCTCTCTTCTTTCGTCATGGGCATCCCAGGACTTACTTCACGACTGATCAACCGCGGACACTGGATCGTCATGGAGCAACAACCACTTGGAATGGAGCTGGGCCTGGCAACCGAACGCATGGATCAACACGACGAACAGCAGCATGAGAACGCAGAGCAGAGTGAACAGCAGAGTGAACAGCAGGAACAGAAGCAGCAGCAGCAGCAGCAGCAGGAACATCGCACCGTCGCCATCGTCGATGGACCTAGCCTGGCCTACCACATCAGCGCCGAATACCGTCAGGACAACACCTCTAACCTTGACGCAGAAATGAAGCCGTCGTATAAAGACATTGGAGCGCGTGCTGTCCGATTTGTTGAGGACATGGAGGCAGTGGGTTTACAAATGTAAGAGTCATCTGGGTGGCCATTCCAGAATCACGCATAACTAATTTCTTGCAGCCACGCGATCTACTTCGACGGAGTGCTTCCATCCACGAAGCTCGAGATCAGAAAACAGCGACTCCGCCAGATCATGGAACAGCTTGCTGTGAAGAAAGAAGCGATGAAGCAGCACAGAGACGACAGCAAGAAAATGCCCGCGCCACCGTTCCTCGTGCCAGTCGTGCTTGAAGCCCTCTTGGCTAGCAGATTTGGCAACCTGGTCACCGTCGTCCCCGCCGAGGCCGACACTTACTGCGCGGAAGAGGCTGCCGCCTACGAGGCTCAGACCGGCAAGATGGCGACAATCCTTACCAACGACTCCGACTTGCTCGTCCAGGCTAGTGGCGCGCAAACGCGGATCATGTTCCTCACAGGTCTCAAGCGTAGTGGAGAACCAGGACAAAGATCACTCAGGGTTGAGGCGAATGTGTTTTTCCCCGCCAAATTGGCAGCTTCGGTTGGACTTGACAACCTACTCCTGCCTGCATTCCTCATGAGCAACGATCGACATCTCAGTTTCGACGCTGCAGTCGCCAAAGCCAAGAAGAGCGCTCTCTACAACGACACCTACTTTCTCGCATTCCAGCGCGAGTTCCAGAAGCCAAAGTACGAAATCACCCAATTCCCAGCACCAGTCATCGAAACACTGCAGCGAATGGATCCAAGAATCGCAGAGCTCGCCCATCAGACCATGCCCACGTTTCCTCATTCCTCACCACAGCCAGCCAACATGTTCCTCGTGCCGCTGATCGAAGACATCGGAAGGCAGTCAGCTTGGGTAGCTGGGCACAACTTCCGCAACGCCGCCTACAGAATGACTCTCTCCGGCTGCCGCAACGTGCACCGAGTCGACGAGTACACTCGCCGCGGCACGACCTGCTACCCAGACATGCACCACGCCGGGCTGAACTGGAAGCAAGACCTCGTAGACATGGCCAGAATGCTCTCCGGGGTGAGGGAGTTCCTCATTCCACACCGAGCGACTGTAGCGCAGCGGTTCAACTACATAGCAATGTACTACACCGTCCTGGCGCTCGCGCACCGCAACCGCCAGCTGTCCCGGTTGGAAGTCACGCGCGTCCTGGCCGGCGAGAGGCTGCGGACGAGGGAGGAGATGCACGCCGCGGCCATGTGCCAGGCTGCTATCTACTCCCTCCGCATTTTGAAGCAGCTGCTCGCCCTGGAGAAGGCCAAGGGCATCATGGACGAGTGCCTTGCGCCGTTGGTGGGTGAGCTGGAGGAGATGCCTGCGCTGGCGGAGTTGTGCGAGAAGTTGGAGGCGGATACCGCTGACTTCTGGCGCGAGCTGGCGCAGGGTCTCCTCGACACGGTTGTTGAGGAGTCGGAGTGAAGTGGACGGGTGTAGCACCAGCTGAATGGCTGGCTTAGTTGGGAAAACTTTGGGCTCGTGCTTGTGGAGTCGTTGTTTGAATCCTTAAAACTGCAATGAAAATACCTGCTGCTCCGTTGCCTATGTTCATCGTGTTGCCCTTGGTTCTTTATTTCGAGTAAAACAACCAATAATCAATACAGTAATGGTCAAGGTGTTTTATACTTGTTTCGGCCTAGTGCCGACGGTAAGCGAAACATCGCCGACCTCGCAGTCGCCGATCAGCTCCTGAAGCGGGCTTATCGATACCCTGGGATGATTCACCGCCCGATTTTTTGGCGCCTGATTGCCCGCCATATCTCCAGCCAGCCATTGGAACTTCAACTCCGTCTTCTTCACTCACCACAAATCCAACCCAATCCACACTTCACACACATTCACAATGGCCAAGCAGAAGGTCTGTCTCGCTTACTCCGGCGGTCTCGACACCAGCTGTATCCTCCGCTACCTTCTCGTGAGTCTTCCCGTTCTACGCTAGCTGTAGCGTCATGTCATGTCAACAAATGACATTTCACTAACAACGTCACTCAGGATGAGGGCTACGAGGTCATCTGCTTCATGGCCGATGTTGGTCAGGAGGAGGACTTTGAGGCTGCCAAGGAGAAGGCCTTGAAGATCGGTGCCAGCCAGTGCTACATCGAGGACTGCAGGAAGGAGTTCGTTGAGGAGCTGTGCTTCCCGGCCATTGCTTGCAATGCCATCTACGAGGTCAGTCGCGTCACTCACTAGAGGAATTTGACCGAGCTCTAACACCACCACAGAACACCTACCTCCTCGGTACCTCTCTCGCCCGCCCCGTCATCGCCCGTGCCCAGATTGCTGTCGCCCAGAAGGAGGGCTGCTTCGCCGTCTCTCACGGCTGCACTGGCAAGGGTAACGATCAGGTCCGCTTCGAGCTGGCCTTCTACGCGCTCCAGCCCAGCATTAAGGTCATCGCTCCCTGGAGGGACCCTGTCTTCTACAACCGCTTCAAGGGCCGCAACGACCTTCTCGACTACGCCGCCGAGACTGGCATTCCCGTCTCCAGCACCAAGAGCAAGCCCTGGAGCATGGACGAGAACATGGCACACTGCAGCTACGAGGCCGGCATCCTCGAGGACCCCAACATCACCCCGCCCGAGGACATGTGGAAGTTGACCATCGACCCGACCAAGGCTCCCGACGCGCCCGAGGACTTCACCATCCACTTCAAGAAGGGTCTGCCCGTCAAACTCGACTACGAGAACGGCAAGAGCGTCACTGATCCCGTCGAGCTCTTCCTCACCGCAAACACCATCGCCCGCAGACACGGTGTCGGCCGTGTCGACATTGTCGAGAACCGTTTCATCGGCCTGAAGTCCCGTGGCTGCTACGAGACCCCTGGTCTTACCATGCTCCGCGCTGCTCACATCGACATTGAGGGTCTGGTGCTCGACCGCGAGGTCCGCGCCCTCCGTGACCAGTTCACCACCTTCAACTACGCCAAGATCCTGTACAACGGCCTCTACTTCTCTCCCGAGCGCGAGTTCCTCGAGGACAGCATCACTTCGTCGCAGAAGACCGTCAACGGCTCTGTCCGCTGCCGCGCCTTCAAGGGCATGTTCAGCGTCATCGGCCGCTGGTCCGACACCGAGAAGCTGTACGACGAGAGCGAGAGCTCCATGGACGAGATCGGAGACTTTGCTCCTCAGGACACCACCGGCTTCATCAGCGTTAACGCCATCAGGCTGAAGAAGTTCGGCAACAAGAAGGAGGAAGAGGGCAACAGCCTCGTCAAGAGGTCTGCTTAGACGACCACGATTGATCAATTTGTAGACGACTGATCGATTGGATAACGCTGAGGCGTTTTGTGCTATTAGTACAGCTCTGAAGTAGCTTACAATACGTGATATGAGGCAATGCAAAACAACAGTTCAAGACCATCGTTTGCGCGTTTCCCAGTCTTGCATGGCGTCAATTTCTCGGGCGCAAACTAAAGAAAATCGGGTACGCTCGGGCCACCCCTTAATCTTGGATCGCCATCGCCACTAGAAAGTGCTTACTACTACTATCTTGCGCTCGCCGTGCTTTCTTCAACATTGTTTCCTACATATTCTTTACACGCCCACCGTACGATCTTCGACTCCACACTCAACTCAGTCCAACTACCAGCACTCACATTCGAATACAAACATGGCTGGTTGGTTCTGGACAGACCTTACGCCAAATGATGCGAGAGTCGCGCCTCGCCCAGCGCATCCTCTCCCCAAAGATGTCATGACACCGCCTGTATGTTGACATGCCAGCAATTGCGCAACATCACAGTCGCTGACCCCTTCACAGCCAGAATGTCCCATGCACAACGCCGCCGCCGCCAAACCACCCACGCCCGCACCAGTCCAATCCGAAGCATCCCAAGCGGCAGCGCGCAAAGGAGGATGTCCCGTCAACCACGATCGCACGACCGCCCCTCCGACCTCCACGCCTTCATATGCCTCTAAACTCAACCCCCTAAACTACATGCCCTCCTTCATCTCCAACACCCGCGAATTCGACGCCCACCAGGCCGTCTCCCTCCCCCTCGACCGCGAACCCTCTACCATCCCCCGCGGCGACGGCGCCGGCACTTGGGAATACCCCAGCCCGCAGCAGATGTACAACGCCATGCTGCGAAAGGGTTACACTGACACGCCCGCCGAGCACGTCGAGGCCATGGTCTCCGTGCACAACTTCCTGAACGAGGGCGCCTGGGAAGAAATCAAAGAGTGGGAGCGCCGCTTCGGCGCAGGGCTTTCTAAAGGGTGGGAAGAGAGCCGCAGGGGCGAGGAAGGCGCTGCTGTCAACGCCGCGCTGCAGGCGCTCCGCGACGACGGCAAGACGGACATGTCGCTCGAGCCGCGCTTGGTGCGCTTCATGGGCCGCCCTAATGACCTCACGCCCAAGGCCCGCTTGCTGTCTTTCATGGCCAAGGTGTATCCCTCCGAGTACCCGGACAACCCGCCCTTTGATCGTCACGACTGGTTCGTGGAGCGCCGGCAGCCCGATGGGTCGAGCAAGGAGGTGCGCTATGTGATCGATTACTATTCTGCTCCGCCGGATGAGAATGGCGAGCCGGTTTTCTATCTCGATGTTAGGCCTGCGGTCGATGGGCCTGTCTCGGCTGCTGAGAGGGCTATGCGGTGGGGTGGGGATGTTTGGTGGCGGGCTAGCGGGGGAAGTGTGAGGGAGGAGTTGGCGAAGCAGAAAAGTGCGTGGCGGTCTTGATCGTCTTGGATTTTGATCCTGCACCCGAGGAGAGTAACATGCATGCATAATTGGCGTTTGGGGATGATTTGAAGAGGTGCGAATTTTTCTTTGAGGCAGAGTCTGGACTCAACAGCGATGGTGTTTTCCTGTGGGCTTTTGTACAAAATCAACGAGAGGGGCGGGCATATGTAAGATGGGAGATTATTTTTCGGTGAGATTCTTCGCTCTGCTATATCTAATTCTTACCAGGATTATTACCTCACGACGTAAAAGATGTTCTTGCTGAGCTGTACTGTTTCGGTTTCTTCTCATTTTCTTCATCAACCATTCTGCGTGGTTCGAACAGTGAACGCAAGTACGCCCGTCTACCATAGCATGCTCAAAACATCTCCCTCGTCCTCCGGCCGCCTTGGTTACACCAATCGCACTGTAGAACCACCCGGAAAACGTCAACGAAGTCTGCGGGACAACAACACACGAAACGAAACATGAGCGCCGGGGGACGATTACACACCTCTGTATCCGACGATCCCTCGTTGTCGACAACGCAGTACTCGGCTCGACAGAAGCGGCACGTCCGCATGTATCGCGCTGCGCATTCTGTGCATGTGCGCCCGCAGCCGAAGCAGTCGCGGTGCACGCCTGGGGTCTGTGTTGGTGATGAGGGAGAGGTGTTAGTGTGGGTGAGATTGGATTGGTTCGGTTTGGGGGTGTGCGTGTCTGCTTGTGGGCGAGATGGATCTTGATTTTACTCTGCCTGCGGTGGGATTTGGAGGCTTATACCTCGTTCACTCACTCATTTGCTCGCTCGCTCGCCCCCAGAACCCATCTGCAGACATCATCATCTCGCCCACGAGGCAGTGCTCCACGCAGAGTTTGGTGTATACCTTTATCGGCGGGCCTTGGTGATCGGTTGCAGTAGTTGTTTGTGGAGCTTGTTGAGGCGCTGCAGTCCGAGAGATGGGTTCTTGGTAGCAGGTCTCGCACCAGGAGCGGTTGCAGCGCTCGCACCAGCGGCCTCTGAGGCAGTCTTCGCAGCGGACGATCAAAGACGGGAAAGTAGTATCTATGGTCTCGGGTCTTTGAGCTGCTCGCACAGTAGAAGCATGGAGAGGCGGAGGGGCGAGTAGAGGCAGAGTCTTCTCATCTGTTCGCCCGAACACAGCCGGTCCTTCTGGGAACGTCCCGCACGTCTCGCAGCCCTGCGGGCCCAGAGCCACGCCTGCGATCGCGGGTTGGAGGAAGTCTTTGCTGCTCGTGGTTGTGATGTCGTGGCGGGGTCCTCGGCAGAGCACGGCGTCGAAGGATATGATGCCTTCACAGTCGAAGAGTGTGTCTGCCCATGCTGACGTCGTGCCTGTCGCGCTGGTAAGGACTCGGCCGGAGCGGTCGTACCATCGCTGCTGGTCATCGCTTGGTAAGCTGTCGTGCAGAGCAGCGGAAGATCGTGAGTTCCACTCTAATCCTATCTGGGCTCCTTCGGATCCGAGGACTCCTGCCGGGGCCTGTGGTGCGTTGCGGTTGGGAGGAACCCGCCAGGTATTGGACAGCAATGGCCGTGGCAGATCTTTGCGGCCGAAAATATAGAGCCCGCGAAGCTTAGGCGTTCCCTCCGGACGTCCAGGCCTGACCGCGTAACGCAACACTTGCTGCAATTTGGTCTGGTTGAGGTGCTTGCATTCCCGCAGGCTGAGGATCCTGACGTTGAACCTATCCTCGGCCATGATCTCCCGCACCAAATCTGCAGGCACGGAGAGCCCGTCCAGAATCAACGTTTGCACATGACTGAGGACGCCCTTTGAGTGTAATTTGGAGAATATCCCGCGCAGAGGGCCCGAGTAGAAGTCGTCTTCGGTGAGAGCTTCGTCCATGCGCTCCGCTCGCCATGAAATACCACCGGCATCGATGGGCGATGTGTCGATTGTGGCGGAACGTGTTTTACTTAGATCTAGGTAGCGCCATGCTTCGGAGTTTGTGTGAATCAGGTTTCGGAGAGATTTGTTTGTTGCTGCTAGGGAGAGTAGTGCTGATATTGGAAGATAAGGTGCTGTCTGTCGTAGGATCAGGTCGATTGAAAGAAGGTCTAGGAGCGAATTCGATGATTTGTCCATCTTATTTCTTTCGACAAGACCGAACAAGGGGAAGCTGGGCTACAGTATATGCCATTAGTTATTTTGGGGTAACAAATGATGTAATGTAAATGAATGAATGCCTCGGACGTCCAAATCGGAAGTTGGAATTCACAGGCTCTCCGGGGACAATTTAATTGGAGCATATCCGCACCTGAATTGCGTGTATCTGTCCCAGTATATTTGTCACAGAGAGACAGGGTCGAAGTCGTCATTCAAGGCCGCCACATTGTAGCGGTTTGATGAATTAGGGTGTAAAAAAATTAGGCATTCACTCCATACCTATGCTATGCCATGCCATCTGATCAAACGCGAAACCAGAAGGACTGCAGTTCTAAGGCACAACCGTATTCACGCGTCGAAATGCGTTAGTTGTGGCTGCGTCTGCCTTCGTCGGGCTCCGTGAACAACGAGGTTTATCGTGCCGATTAGTGGAATCCGCCCAGCGTGCTTTGCGTGCATGCAGTGAAAGCGGTGTAGTGGACGCGGTAGCGATTGATCGGATCAGTCAATGGATTGAAGGGGTCAAGTCTTTGTCAACATCATCGAAGTGTGTCATGGAAGTCTCGCCGAGTCAAAGTGCTTTGAAGTGAGTGTGGCACAAGACAAGATTGATGAACGCCACCGTCGGCGTTTGGACTTGAGATTCGCCGAGTCCGCTGACATAGAAATGGCAACTTCTCGAAAGTGACCGCTTCTACTCTTCCTTTGTTCAGGTAAGTGAATGCTGCAACAAAGATGACTGTAATTCACTAACTAACAACCCCTCAAAAGACTCCCCTCTCTAGCCATGGATCCCCCTCTGGAGTCTTCACACCCACCCACCCAACCACACACTACCGACTCGGATCCCACGTCAACCATGGCTGAACCGAAGTCCGACCTGCGCTGGGGAGGATCGTTGGCTGTCGTTATCAACGAACGCAGCAGACAACTACCAGGCGATAAGATTCTCCTGCCTCATGAAGCGCTGCAGGAACTGTTGACAGCCTCTGCGAACGCCGCCGCAAGGTCTAGTCGTCGCGACCTTCCCACCTACGACCCGTTGAACTCCGCCTCTTACTCGGCCTACCGTCAAGCCGAAGACCAGTACCTCGACCAAAGACATCAGTTGCCGCACCCTTTGACTTTCCGCCTGGTCAACCCAGAGAACGGGCGCGTCGTACATGCAGGTGTCCGAGAGTTTTCTGCGGGAGAAGACGAGGCGTTGTTGAGTTCGTTTCTGCTGGAAGCGCTGGGGATCGATGATAATACTGGAAACAATACGAACGATGCTGAGAATGGAGGTGCGACGGAGCGCTTGGTCACAATCCACATAACAGAGCTACCCAAAGGCACTTTCGTCAAGTTGCGGCCTTTAGAACCTGGCTATGATCCTGATGACTGGAAAGCCCTGCTCGAAAAGCATCTGCGACAAGAATACACCACCTTGACCAACGGACAAGTACTGGTCGTACCGGGCGGCAGAGGTGTCGGGGGGAAGAGAGAAGAGTTCAGATTCCTGGTCGATGGCTTCAAGCCCGAGGGCGCCGAGGGTGTCTGTATCGTTGACACCGATCTCGAAGTCGACATTGAAGCCTTGAATGAAGAGCAAGCGGTGGAAACCATGAAACGCATTGCTGCTAAAATGGCTATTGCACCTGGTACTGATGGAGGCAGCTCTGCGGGAGGTGAGCTTGATTTGTTCAACCCAAAGACTGGTCAGGTCCTGCCTGGAGAGTACGTCGACTACGAACTCACATCGTGGAACAAATCGCAACCACTCGAACTCGAGCTCACCGGGGAGGACGACGAGGACGAGGTCGACCTTCTTGTCAGCCCTATCTCTGCCATTCAGCGCGCTGCACCCAGACTCGGTGAGCATGTGTTTGCAGACTTCGATGGACGTCCATCTAAGAGGATCCGGCTTCAACCAACCAACGTGGAGCTCGAGGGTGCTGAGAGTCTGTTCGTAACCGTCCACGCATATACACCTTCACATTCACAGGCAACCGGCAATGGCCAGCAAGCACCAATCCCCAGACGCTTCACAATACGAGCACGCCATCCAGATACCGACGAAGTCATGGGAGGCACATCAACACAAGCTACCGAAGAGCCGTCTAGTCCCACCGAAGTGCGCTGCAAGAACTGTGGGCAATGGGTGCCTCAACGAACACTAATGCTGCACGAGAACTTCTGTCTCCGCAACAATGTCTCGTGCCAACAAGGTTGTGGCCAAGTCTTCAAGAAAGGCTCTCAAGAATCACAAGACCACTGGCACTGCCCTCATGATACCGCCTACGGCAACACCGCGCTCACACTAGAGAAACACAACACACTCACCCACCCACCCGAAGTTCTTCGCTGCACCGAATGCAGCACAACCGAAACCTTCTCCTCCATGCACTCTCTCGCCCGCCACCGCACATCCATCTGCCCCTCTAAACTCATCCTTTGCCGTTTCTGCCACCTGATCGTCCCACAAGAAGGCGACCCCGACGTTCCAAACGCCGAAGCCCTGCTCTCCGGCATGACCCCCCACGAGCTCGCCGACGGCGCGCGGACGACAGAATGCCACATGTGCAACAAAATCGTCCGCCTCCGAGACATGGACACGCACCTCAAATCGCACGACCTAGACCGCCTGCACCGCCCGATCCCACATCCCTGCCGCAACATCAACTGCGGCCGCACTATCGACACATGCGGCAAGAACGGCGACACGCGCGCCGGCTCGCGAATGGGGCAAGGTGCTGGCAACGATCTCGGACTCTGCAGCGTCTGCTACGGCCCGCTGTACGTCAGCATGCACGACCCCGAGGGCAAAGCCATGCGTCGCCGCATCGAGCGCCGCTACCTGCAACAGCTCATCACGGGCTGCGGGAAAGCGTGGTGCCGTAACGAGTTCTGCAAGTTCGGACGTAAGGCTAGGGATTTGCCTTCGAACATGACGTTGAAAGAGGGCATGCCGTTGGTTAAACCTATGATCGACGCTCTTGCTAATGGCGAGACTACGAGCCCGCTGCACTTCTGTGTTGATGAGGGTGGGCAGAAGCGCAGGGGTTTGGCGGAGTTGCTTGCGGCTGACGAGACGATTGGGTTTGGGAAGGGTGGGTTTTCGTTCGAGTGGTGTTTGGGAGCACTGGAGGCTGAAAAGGGTGACTTGGAAGGAGCGAGGAGGTGGTTGCAGGATTGGGCGCCAACTCGATCGGAGGAGAGGAGGTAGGGGCGAGGGAGAGAAGAACAATGCAATCTGACGATGATTGAACACGAGAGAAAAGATGATACCCTCGAAATACATTTCCGTTTCCGTTTCCTCTACCGTCCTTCACGACACAACTCCCCCCTCTCTCATGACTTACTTACATATTCCTCCCGCCCGTAACACTCAGCGTCTGCCCACTAACATAACTCATCAACGGACTAACAATCGACAACACCGCCCCCGCCGCCTCCGTAGCAGTCCCCGGCCTCCCCAACGGAATATCCTTGAAAGCCTCCGCCCCATCCTCCCTCCCAGCCTTCTGCTTCTGCGGAATCCCCAACGCAACCTTCACGCCGTCGGGCGTGGTAATAAACGCCCCCTCCTCCTTCGCAGCCGTCAAGCGCGTCGCAATGTGCCCGAACGCAACGGTGTTGGCCCGCACGCCGAAGGCGGGGCCCCATTCTTTGGCGATGGTCTTTGTCAGGCCGGTCACGCCGGCTTTGGCCAGGGCGTAGTTCGCTTGGCCCGCGTTGCCGTGCAGGCCGGACGTCGAGGAGATGTTTACTATGTTGCGGGGCTCGCCGTCTTTGACGCGGAAGTAGGGGGCTGCGGCGCGCACGAGCTTGAAGGGTTGCGTGTTGTGCAGGGCGAGGATCGTGTCCCATTGTTTGTCGGTTGTCTGGACGGGTGGGCGGTGTTGTTAGTACTTGTGTTTTTTTTGGGGTGGTTGGTTGCTTTGTCGAGAATGATACTACTGACTTTGTGGATCACGCCGTCCCAGGTGTAGCCTGCGTTGTTGACGATGATGTGGATCTTGCCGTTGCCGAACTCTGCGGCTTGCTTGACGAGAGACTCGAGGTATTTGTCGTCGAGCATGTCGCCTGGGGCGGCGAGTGCTTGGCCGCCGTTCTTGTTGATGGCGTCGGCGACGGATTTTGCTTTCTCTGATTCTCGCCTCGCCGTTAGTTATGATTCTTCTGAGTTCAACCTTGTTCTTGTCTCGTCGGACGTTGAAGCTTGGTAGATTGTTGGAACCCTCTCTCAGTGCAACTAACCAGCATCAATGTCGCTCACGACCACTTTCGCGCCTTCGTTCGCGAATAGTCTGGCCGCTTCGGCTCCAATGCCCTGACCTGAGCCGGTGATGATTGCTACCTGGCCGTAGAGCATGCCTTTGGGGTAGTTCAGGTGGCCCGCGATCTGCTCCGCTCGTGCATTCGCCATGTCTGCGGTTGATGAGAGTGTTCGATATGAGGACTTTAGAATTTATGGTGATCTGGTGTGTGAGATTATTTGACAGATACTTGATGATTTCTTGATGCTAGATATCCTGGAGTAGAAGGTCAAACAACTATGCACCAGATGAAAATGGCGAAGCAGTTGTTCAAGTGTTGTCGTCTGGTGACGGCGGCTATGAGCAGCCGATGTAGGCCGGGGCGGGAGGAGGTTGTACCGAGGCTGTTGATCTTTGGGAATTGTCGATCTTTGGGAATGATTCTTGTTGTGTTTAGCCCCTCTCTTCCTATGGATACATACAAGCCTAACTACTCTGCATTTTCTGTTGTCTCGAGATGGGATCAAGTACCCAAGTAGTTCCTCATCGTCGACTTTGGAGAACAAGGGAAGTTGTTGAAATGCAGACTTACGGCACATCGAGGTGGCAGATTGCAGCTATTGAGCGGTAATATTCCTCTATATCGGTCGACTTGAAGACTGCAGTGGTCAGCTCTAGAGCAAAACAACAACAGTCCGAGCCTTCATATCGGCAGAGGCCGCAGTCTCACCTCAATCGAAGGCGTACGACTTGCTAGATGATGTTGTTTTACATGACAAGCAAAAGCATATGAAAAGCAGCCGCCAATCCTTAGTCAGCATTCTTTGTGCCATGGAATGCCCTTGCTCGAGCGGCTGAACAGGAAGTGCTACCCGACCTGCTTCGTACCACCAAAACCCACAATACAGCATGTCAGATAATCAACAGCGACAGCGGTGAGCCAGCGAGAAGGTTCAAATTCGCACAAAAGCACGACTCATGAATTGATGAGTTTGCGATGGATCGCAGGCGGGCAAGAGCTTTTGTATTCCTAGCCCAACTCCATATTTTGGCGGATCCGGCCTATCGTGTACGAACAGTTCCTGGCTAGATGGAATCCTTCCAGATTTTGGCCCATGTCTTTTTATCCCTTTACGACGGAATTGGCAGTAGGTCGACTTGGATGACTGACCACAGCATTCAGCTTTGCCTGTTTTTGCATCTCTCAGAGGACAGAACGATTGGGACAGCGCTGCTGCCTGATCCTGTCCAAGTCTGTGTGCTCCCATATCGCGTAGTGACTTCGGACAGGTAGCCACCACGATGGTATAAAATAGGTGCGACCGGCCACCGTCTTTGGTTCTGTCTGCACCAACTCATCACTTCCGTTCAACCACAGGTCAATTCTTCGAACATGCGTTTCATCAACACCGCCCTTCTCGCCATCGCAGCGTTGCTGCCAGCGACTCTCGCACAGCAGGTCTTCTGCGATGGACTCCAAGCCAAACCATCTGGCATTGCTCAATGCGCCGACTACCTCACCTCAATTGGCACACAAGCTTGCGTAACATACGGAGGCATTGCGACTTCCTTCTGCAAGCGTGGAGATGCTGAGATCGTTGGAGTCGGTGTTGGTCGTGTTGGCGTCAAGACTTCGTCTCCATGGTAAGTTGCGATGCAATCATTCGTCGATGCGGAAGACGGTCATATGTTTTTACTCTTCTGACATACATTTGTGTCTAGTGTCGACATTGCCATTGCCGTTGGGCGTATCCTTGACGCCTGCACACAGGACACCGGTCCACCAAGGGGAGTTCAGAGCGCGGGACAGACTAAGGCGAACAACAACGGCGATATTGTCGTGCACGCTGTGCATCAATGAGTGTGATGTTAGTGGGCTCGTTGCTGGTCTTGCGGTGTGAAGTACATGTATTCGCATGCACGAGGTTAGGAAGAAGGAACGACGGTGAGGGATCACAGATTGGATGTTTTCTAGACGGAGATAACGGAGTTAATTTCCACGGACGCGGAAGAAGAATGTTGCCGTGTCGCGAATTATCGAATCTTGCAGGGAGCATCTATCATCAATACCTACTTTGTTGTACCACGACACGCAGGCATACGCATCCGTATGCGAGAGCGACGCGCTTCCCAAGTGCTGGTGGCGTGATGCTTTGAAGTCGTCTTATTATATCCTTCCGAGTCCTCTCTTTCTTCGAGTCCTTCTTTTAGAATGCATTCCCCTTCGCTTCCAACATTCCACTCTGCGGTCAACGCTACTTTACTTGCAGCCCGCTCTTCACGGCGTAGCACTCGACTATTCGGATCCAATCGACGCGCCTTCGGCACTTCCTTAGCAATGGCCTCTGCGACAACCTCTGCCTTGCTTCACGCGACCATCTCATCGCCAGGCGCAAAGTCAGCCCAACCTTCGGACATCCAAAACAAGCAACACCACAACAAGCATGGAAAAGGTTTCGTCAATCCTTGGGACTCATACATCGAGCGTAGCGGTCCTAGGCTGCTAGGTGCAATGGCTTGGAGAGCGCTGAGTGGGAAATGGAAGACTCCGGATACCACACCACCTACGGTCACAGTTCAGAAGCCCGACTTCTTGCCCTCGAGAGAGACCGAGCAGTTGCGCGCAACTTGGCTAGGCCATGCTTGCTACTATGTCGAGTTCCCTGGCGGATTTAGAGTCCTGTTCGATCCGGTCTTTACCCCCAGGTGCAGTCCAATCAGCTTCATGGGGCCAAAGAGATACACGGACATGCCTTGCGAGGTTGAAGACATCCCATACATCGACGCTGTTGTGATTAGCCATAGTCATTACGACCACATGAGCCACCCGACCATCCTGTCAATCGTCAAAAAGCACAAGAATGTCCACTTTTTCGTGCCGCTAGGCATTAAGCAATGGTTCACGAGTTGCGGTATCACAAATGTCACGGAGCTGGACTGGTGGGAAGAGCAGGAGATCAAGCTATCCTCTTCACAATCATCTACGGAACCTGCCAAACATTCCGAAAGCAATCCCTTCGAATCCGAGCGAGGCAGCATCGGCGCATCTTCCACCGGCCGCCACGAAGACATTGTAGCTACACTCGGCTGCCTTCCATGCCAGCACACCAGCGGCCGCACGCCCTTTGACAAAGGCCACACCTTGTGGTCCAGCTGGAGCGTGTCTTCCGGCGGCAAGAAAGTCTACTTCGGTGGAGACACAGGCTACCGCGCAGTGCCAGAACTACCAGAATCAGACTTCGACTACGACGAGAAGTACTCGGACTTGCCCACTTGCCCAGCTTTCAAGCAAATCGGCGAGCTCCGCGGACCTTTTGATCTCGGCCTGATCCCTATTGGCGCCTACGACCCTAGGTGGATTATGTCGCCCATGCACGCCAATCCGTACGACAGCGTCAATATCTTCGTCGATACAAAGTGCAAGCGTGCGATGGGAATTCACTGGGGTACTTGGGTTCTCACTGAGGAGGATGTGCTGGAACCGCCGCGGATGTTGAGGGACGCAGTGAAGTGGAAGGGTCTTGAGGAGGGGGTGTTTGATACTTGCAAGATTGGAGAGAGTAGGGAGTTTTGAGGACGAAGTGGGAGAGGATGTACATTTGTTGTACTCTATTCTGAGGCTTAGCGTGGCGCTTTGATTTGGGAAGGCTGATATGTGGAAGCCTTTGCTGGCTGTATCATTGATACATGTACATATATGTATGTTACTCGTGACTTCTTTGCTGATTTGTTTTAGGACTGTTGATTTTCACGGAGAGATGACAATTCAATTCCATATGGCGGAAGACATCGACACGAATGAATCAAGGAAATCTAGAACCTTGCTACGCTCTCTCTCCTGCGGAGTTCTCTCCGAGGAGAGATAAACTGGGACATGTTTGGACAAAAGTGGCAGTGCTTTGTCCCAAGTGCTATGTTCCACGAGAAACCTTTTCGATCAACCTAGTACTGGCCGAACAACAATTCGATCCTCTGCACGTCCGGCATTGCCTTCCGGTTAAATCGGTACAGAGACATCGGCACGTGGAGGGAGGATTTGCGATCATCCAACCCGCATATAAACCCCATGCTCTCCACGCCTACTCCTCTCCAGGCTTCTCGGCGCCAATGCTCTTGGAACATGGATATGGCTCGACCTCCGGAATTACCGAGGACTGCAAATGGTGGAATATTGTTCGGTATAGGAATATCGGCCTATCACAAGCCCGGTGCCCTAGGGTTGCGCTCTTCAACACATGATTATCGTTGCTAGGTATGCAACGCGAAATGTCGTCGGCGGCGCTGATTTCCTTGTGATCGGTTCGTCTTGCCGGAGTATATAACATGGCGATGCTCTCTCCACTGATGCATGGCTGGCTCTACATCCATTCGGCAACGCGTTAGTGATTCGCCAACATGGTGTTCCCACCTAAGGTCTACCAGGTGAGCTTCTTCAATCCAATACTCAACGGCGATGGCTCACTGACCAACCATCCAAGTTCCTGGTCTCCGTCTTCGCCTCTGTGGGCTCCATCCTCTATGGCTACGACCTCGGCGTGATCGCGGGTGTCGTCGCCTCGCCAGACTTTGAAGCGCGCTTCCATCCCACTGATGCACAGGAAGGAGCTGTAGTCTCCGTCTTTACGGGTGGCGCCTTCTTTGGAGCCATGTTCGCCGGACCCGCTGGAGACTATTTCGGCCGCCGTCTTACTATCCTCATTGGATCCATCATCTTCATCCTCGGTGGCGGACTGCAGACTGGTGCGCAGTCGCTGGACTACCTCTATGCAGGACGCGTTATTGCGGGAGTCGGAGTCGGTTTCCTTGTTATGATCATTCCGCTTTACCAAGCCGAGATCGCACACCCTTCTATTCGTGGTAGTGTGACTGCGCTGCAACAATTTATGCTCGGTATCGGTTCCTTGGTCGCTTCGTGGACAACTTTCGGCACGAACCAGAATTTCGCGGACGACAACGATATGCAATGGCGTCTCAGCTTGGGTATTCAAGTCGTCCCGGCTGTCGTCCTGGGTCTGCTCATCATGTTCTTCCCTGAATCCCCCAGGTACGCGATGTTCAGCCAAAAACATCAAATCGCAATCTTTGACTAACAGCATTTCCAGATGGCTCATCGACCACGGTAAGCCTGACAAGGGCCTCTGGACTCTCGCCAAACTCCACGCACATGGTAACGAGCAAGACCCGTGGGTCCGTGCTGAGTACGACCAGATTCGGGACTCGATCGAGTTCGAACACGAAAATGCCGCCAAATCGTATTTGGAGCTCTTCCGCGATAAATCCTCTTTCCGCCGTCTACTCCTGGTCTGCGCTATACAAGCAAGTGTACAGATGACTGGTGTTAGTGCGATTCAGTATTACAGCCCTATAATATTCGAGAATATGGGTATAGCTACCAACGATACGCTCAAATATCAGGGCATATCGTCGGTCTTGGCGCTGGTCGCGCAGATGGTGTGCATTGCGTGCATCGACAAAGTCGGACGCAGGTGGGCGATGATTGGCGGCAACCTGGCTAACTGTCTGTTCTTCACCATCGCGACGATCATGCTGGCTCTCTTCCCGCCTGGCGCCACGGAGAACGCGTCGGCAAGCTGGGCTTTTATCGTCGTGACTTGGCTTTACAACATCAGTTTCAGCGCTACTAACGGACCACTTTCTTGTAAGTATCATTCATCAGCAGAATGAAGTGGAACGCAACGCAATCCGTCCGCAAGAGCACAATGTCTAACCTGAATATCTCTAGGGATCGTCCCTGCCGAAGTTTTCGACACCAAAACCCGCAGCAAAGGCGTCTCCATCGGCGTCATGGTTTCCTTCGCCTTCAACACCATGATCGGCCAAGTCACGCCCATCGCTATGAGCGCTATCGCTTGGAGGTTCTACCTCCTCTTTGTTGTGTGCAATTTCACCAATGCGCTGTACTTTTGGGCCTTCCAGCCGGAGACTAAGAGGCGTCCGTTGGAGGAGATGAATTATCTCTTTACAAATGCTCCGTAAGTTGATTTGATCTTCCCATTAGAGGTCCTGGATTCTGTGGGCTAACGGTTGCTTTCCTGCTACAGATTGTTCGTGCCGACTATGAACATGAAGGACTTTGAGTTTGACCTCGAACATCGCGTGCAGAGGATTGAGGAGAAGGAGGATGTTGCTAGGCATGAGAATGGATTGAACCAATTCTAGAGAGCGGGGAGGGGCAGAGGTTCTGGGTGTGAGTTACTAGATGATACTACTCCGTGTACCTGGGACGGCGCAAGGCCGGAGAAGAGCGGCTGTTGCAAGACAGTGCTCTGAATGGAATCATCTCATCCCACAACTCTTGTACTTTCTGTCTCCCAGCGCTTCTGTCAAGAGTCTCCAGAACTGAGAAGGATCAGCCATATTTGTATGGATGCAATGTTGAATGGCCAGATTCCTTTGCGATTCTGTATCACACGGCGGACGATCCACCATCCAACCCATCAGCATATTTCCTCCAAAACTCAGGAACAGAATCCCTATACGCCGTCTCCCCAAAATCGACCTCCCATTTCGCCTGACTCGTCCCCAACTCCTCCAACCAATTCGCCATGTGCTGCAATCTCGTCTCAGCCAGCCCGGCGAAGTGAACCAGAAAACTCCCAGGTTGCCCCTCGAAACCATGCTCGAATTCGTAATTATTAAACCACTCCCTGGGCACCCAGACAATCCCAGAACGCGTCCCAGCAGTTTCGTGCTGTCCTTCGATCGACTTGATCACGTGGGCCATGGCGGCTTGCTCGCCGAACCAGCCTAGATCTTCTTCTGGATGGGCCAGCGGGTAGGCGAGGGTTTGGGTTAGGAGGTCGAGGGATGAAGGGTGCACTCTTAGGTAGAAGATGCCGTTGTTGAGGCCGTTGTGGTCGGCTGTTACTAGGGCGTAGACGTTGTTGGGGATAGAGAGGTGGGAGGGTGGGAGGAAGAAGCAGGGGGAGATGGAGGGGTTGAGGATTAGGGAGTCGGCGTCGACCCATCTGTGGTTAGTGGCGTGTTAGTATGGGTAGATGGGGGGTGTTGACTTTTTGCTCATTTGACGGGGGTGGCGCTGAACTTACAGGAGCCATTCTTGTCTTTCATCTTCAGGCTTGGATAGCTCTTGAAGCATCTTAAGTAGGAGGAAATAATGCTTGCTGTAGAGTTTACGATCTGTGAGATCTCGGTCCAGGCTTTCCATTTCGCAGCCCCAGCGTAGGCAGTGTTGTCGGTGGTTGTCTAGAGCTTGTTCCAATTGCTCGAACTTGTGAGCTCCGTATAGCATGGAGACTTTCTTGACGGAACATCTGGGACGCTCCACATCCGGGTCAGGAGTTGACTGAGGCAGAGAAGTTTCTTGAGTAGTCTTTTCGGGTGTGTCTTTGGGCGGTTCTGGCGGGGACTGTTCAGTCGGGATCTTTTCGAGCGGAGGCAGACGCTCCTCAAATGACAAGACATTCGATGGCGAAGCTGGATGAAGTATGTATAGAAACAAAATGGTGGCAATACAAAATGCGGCAACAACAGAACGCCTTCCTGTCGTCCTACGTTGGTTGCGGTAAGCTTCGCTCTCAAGGTAACAAGTGTAGCTAACTCACCATTGCGAAAATGTGATTTGCATCTCTTCAAACTGACACCCAGTCGAGCTGGCGATTTTTTGTCGTGACTAAGTGTGTATATCCAATAGATAACCGTATCACATCACGTGAGATGTAACAATCGAGTCTGTCTCAAGTGAGTTTGGCCCAGAATGCCCGGACGACGAGCTCACGTTTTCTTACCCTATCTTACAGGACAGTCCAATGTCTTTACCGCGCGCTTCGAGGTCTTCCATGTTCGCAAAGGCATGGAAGATGCAGAAGCGAGATTGTTCGCAGCTCGCTTGGTTGGATAGTGCATCAGAGAGGTCAAGGATGGTCGACTCTCGAGCCGATCGGATCCTGACCGATAAAACGACATTCTAGCTGTCGACATGTATGTTAGATCATCATATGTCATGGCCCCCTCTGAGCACGAAAAAGCGTGGGCATAAATTCTCATATCGACGGCGAGACACGCGTTCAATGACAACGAAGATGGGATTGTTTCAATGATGGCAATGGAGTTAGACCATCTCTGAAGCTTGGCGACGGCCGGAACGGCCTTAGTATTGCCGATGGTGTCGACTAGTGTAACTGGTCTGATTGGTTGCTATGGGTCAGGCTATTTGATTGTGAATGACTGCGATTAGATAATCGACCAACTTGTCGCTTCTTCCTTCCCTCACACAACAATCACAATTGCAACACCACCTTTCCGACCACTTTTCCCTGCCAAACCTTCTCTATCGCCTCTTCCGCGCTTTCGAAAGGATGCACCGAGTCAATGATATCATCGAACTGAATCCTGGTAGCGGATAACGCTGCGCAAAGGTCGTCGAGGTCCATCTTCGAGCCCCCATTGATGCCCCTTTGGAATATCGTCAGCCAATCTGTCAAGCCTGCTAGGACGAGATCCCAAATTCTCACCTCAAAGAGATCCTTCTATCTATGATAGTAGGCAGAAGCTCCGCCGCGTCGTCGAATGCTTGCTTGCTCAGGTACCCTACCTGGCTGATTGTACCGCCACGACGGGTGCACTTCATGCTCTTTAACAGCGTGCTTGTACCACCCACCTCGATGACCAGATCGACTCCGACACCATCGGTGAGTCTCAGCACTTCGTCGTGCCAGGCAGGCGTCTCGGCGTAGTTGATAGTTAGGATTGGGGGTTGGGGGAAGTTGTCCTTGACGTCTTGAAGCTTTTTGTCGCTGGACGATGTCAAGATTATTTTCATCCCAGCCGCTCGAGCCAGCTTCAAAGCAAACATGCTCACGCCGCCGGTACCTTTTGGGGTCAGTCATTATTATTGTTCATGCAAGAAGACGTAGAGGCGTACCCTGGATCAAAACGCTTTTCCCAACCCCGAAGCCTTTCAGTGCTGACCACGCGGTCACACCGGCGCAGGGTATGATGCTGGCATGAACCCAGTCCAGGTACGAGGGCAGCTTGCAGAGCTTCTTCTGATCGAAGATGATGTAGTCGGCCAGTACGCCATCTTCATCCGCAGCAAGCCACGACCGCGTGGATTCTTGACTCGTGAGATTTTCCGTATCAATGATTGGCGACACCCTGTCGCCAATGCTGAACATCGAGACCTGCTCGCCTCTGTCTACGACTTCGCCGGCTGCATCGTTACAGGGAATCCCAAAGGGTATCACCGGCCAAGGGTTGCCGCCGTTGGCAATGTTCGCATCTCGGTAGTTGAGTGAGACGGCGTGGACTTTGATCAGCACTTGTGTAGCGGTGAGAGGTAACGCGAGGTCTTCGGTGACAAGCTTGACTTTTGGTGCGCCTGGTGTCTGATCATCTGTGCGGCGAAA
>Ga0265797_10001167_pt1 | contig 46831 bp, 48 predicted proteins | sample P2T30metagenome_FD_192433 | JGI IMG/M metagenome (GOLD analysis project Ga0265797, IMG submission 192433) | Plant litter microbial communities from East Loma Ridge, Irvine, California - P2 T30 | ecosystem: Environmental > Terrestrial > Plant litter > Unclassified | place: USA: California...
CACTCTATGATTTTCGTTGTCAATAAAGTTCAGCGAACTGTCTATTTAATATTTTGGAGGAAGCATGTTTAAGAATACCCGTTTGTCCGCTTTCCTGGCGGCTGTCCTGTTCTCGGTGTCGGCAGCATCGGCCCTGGTGACCGCACCAGCCTTCGCTCAAGACCAACCGGCAGCAACGGACGCAGCTGCTCCAGCGGCAACGACCGATGCAGCAGCACCAGCTGCCGACGCAGCGGCTCCAGCAGTTGACGCTGCTGCTGCTCCTGCAGGCGACGCAGCACCAGCTGGCGCCGCATCGACCGAAGAAGTCCACAACCCGTACGGCGTCGGCGCCATGTGGGAAGAAGGCGACTTCGTCAACAAGGGCACCATCATCATCCTGGCCCTGATGTCGATCGGTTCGTGGTACATCATCATCACCAAGCTGATCGATCAGCAAAAAGTGATGCGTCAAGCCAAAGACATGCAAGCCAAGTTCTGGAAAGCACCGTCGATCGCTGCTGGTTCGGCTCAGCTGAAAGATGGTTCGCCATTCCGCTTCATCGCTGAAACCGGCACCAAGGCTACCCAGCACCACGACGGCGCCCTGCTCGAGCAGATCGACCTGTCGACCTGGGTCACCATGCAGATCCAGCGCGCTGTGGACCGTGTTCAGTCGCGTCTGCAAGATGGCCTGTCGTTCCTGGCAACCGTCGGTTCGACCTCGCCGTTCATCGGTCTGTTCGGTACCGTCTGGGGCATCTACAACGCACTGACCGCCATCGGCATGTCGGGTAACGCATCGATCGACAAGGTTGCAGGTCCAGTCGGTGAAGCACTGATCATGACCGCCTTCGGTCTGTTCGTCGCGGTTCCTGCGGTTCTGGGTTACAACTGGCTGGTGCGTCGTAACAAGTCGGTCATGGAAGATGTCCGTTCGTTCTCGGCCGACGTTCACTCGGTCCTGATCTCGGGCGCCATGTCGACCTCGAGCGCAGCTACGCAAGCTAAAAAGATTGGATAATCTATGTCGATGAGTGTCGGCTCCGATTCCGGAGATGAAGATACCGTGATGTCTGAGATCAACACGACGCCGCTCGTCGACATCATGTTGGTTCTTCTGATCATCTTTCTGATCACGAGTCCGGTGGTCCTCAACCTGCAGAAAGTTGCTCTGCCTGCAGAAGAGAACCAGGTCACCAAGACCAAGCCAGAAGACGTGAATATCACCGTCAATAAAGACGGCGAGATGTACTACAACCAGACCCGCATCGCGAACACGGACGAGCTGTTCAAGTTCCTCGCGGAGCAGTCGGTGAAGGTGCCGCAACCGGCAGTGAAAGTTCGTGGCGACCAGGAAACCCGCTACGAAGCGATCGGCCGGGTCATCTACACGGCACAACGTGCTGGGGTGCAGAAGGTTGGTTTCGTCATCGAGCCACCGGGCTAATTGCCTTGCTCGCGGCGCCCGCCTCACGGCGGGCGCCGCGCCCTTCTCCCCGACATTTGAAAAGGAAACATCATGAGTATGAACGTAGGTTCGGGCTCCGCAGCAGGAGCTGATCCGGAACCGATGATGGAAATGAACATGACGCCGCTGATTGACGTCCTGCTCGTTCTCATCATCATGATGATTATCACGATTCCGAAGCAAAACCACTCGGTCAATCTGAATATGCCAGTCGGCAATCCACCGCCGATGACCGAGAAACCGGTCGTGGTAACGATTGACGTCGACTTCGACGGCACCATTATCTGGGACGGCGAAACGATCACGAATCGCGCTGACCTGGAAGCCAAGATGAACAACGTGGCCGCTCAGGCCAACCAGCCGGAAGTGCACCTGCGTCCGAACAAGCTGGTAGAGTACAAGGTCGTTGCCGGTGTCATGGCAACTGCCCAGCGTCTCGGCGTCACCAAGATCGGCATGGTTGGTAACGAGCAGTTCCAGTAATCGTTCCATGTTTGACCTACACGGCAGGGCTATCCCTGCCGTGTCCATTTTGAAATAAGGATTTTTCCAGATGATCAAATTCCGTCTCGCACACCTCAGCATCGCACTGGCAGCCCTGGGCTTCACGGCCGCCACGCCAGTGATCGGTCTGTCCTCCGCCATCGCTGCCGAAGCACTGCGCGCGGAAATCGGCAAGCCACTGCAGCAAGCCCAGGCCCAGATGAAACAGGGCAAGTACAAGGATGCGCTGGCTACCCTGCGCGGACTCGACAAGGTCAGCAACAAGACCGCCAACGAAAGCTACCTGATCGAGCGCGTGCGCGCTGCGGCAGCCTCATCGGGCGGCGACAATGACACCGCCGCCAAATCGTTCGAAGCCCTGCTCGCCTCGGGCAAACTGAGCGCCAGCGAGCGTTCGCAGTTCTCGGAAGGCCTGGTCGGCATCTATATGCGCGCCGGCGACCTGAACAAGGCGAACGAAACCATCCAGCGCCTGCTCAAGGACAAGGATGATCCAAAGCTGCGCGCCTACCTGATGCAGAACTACTACAAGCAGGGCAATGTCGCTGCGCTTGAGCAAGAGCTGGCCAGAGCCGAAAAAGCCGGCCGCCTCAGCGAAGACCAGCTCGGCATGCTGGCCAACATCCAGCTGAAGAAGAACGACAAGGCAGGCTACGTCAACACCATCGAGAAGCTGGCCACCAGCTACCCGAAGGCCCAGTACTGGACCGACCTGCTGAACCGCGTGCAAGGCAAGCCAGGCTTCTCGAGCCGCCTGCGCGTCGACGTCTACCGTCTGCAACTGGCCAACAACCTGCTCAAGAAGCCAAGCGAGTACATGGAAATGGCCCAGCTGGTGCTGCAAGCCAGGGCCCCGGCCGAAGCGATCAAGATCATCGACAAGGGCTACAAGGCTGGCGCCCTGGGCACGGGCGCCGATGCTGCGCGCCACCAGCGCCTGAAAGACCTGGCCGAGAAGAACCTGGCCGAGCAGAACCAGAACTTTGCTGCACTGGAAGCTGAATACACCGCCGCCAAGGACAGCGATTCGCTCGTTGGCCTGGGTTACGCGCTGGTGCAGGCAGGCCAGGCCGACAAGGGCTTGAAGATGATGGAAGCGGCGATCAAGGCCGGTGGCCTGCGTCGCGCCGACGAAGCCAAGCTGCGCCTGGGCGAAGCCTACGCCGCAGCGGGCAAGAAGTCGCAAGCCATCGCCACCTTCAAAACCGTCAGCGGCAAGGACGGTTCGGCCGACCTGGCTCGCTACTGGATCATGGCAATCAACAAGCCGGTGGCATAAGCACGCAAGCTGGTTGATCGAAACGCCGCCTTCGGGCGGCGTTTTTTTTAACCGTCCGCTCATCAGCGCGGCTGGGCTCTGGCAACCACCCACCCTGCCATCGCCGCTGTGCAACATCCTATTACCGTATAATCAGGGTTTTGGCGCCGCTTCGCCCAGGCTCGGTGCTCAACCGGATTACGATTGATGAAGGTATTTCGCGGACTCCCCAACGACCGGGCGCGCGCTCCGTGCGCGCTGACGATCGGCAATTTCGACGGTGTCCACCGTGGTCACCAGGCCCTGCTGGCGCAGGTGCGCGGCGCCGCCGCGCAGCTCGGCATCGAAGCGGCCGTGATGACGTTCGAGCCGCATCCGCGCGAATATTTCGCCCGGAAGAGCGGCGACCTGTCCAAGGCGCCGGCGCGTATCGCCAACCTGCGTGACAAACTGAAAGACCTCGACAACGCCGGCATCGATCGCGTCATCGTCGAACACTTCAACGAACATTTCGCGGCGATGTCGCCGCGCGACTTCATCGAGCGCGTGCTGGTCGACGGCCTGCACGTCAAGTGGCTGATGGTCGGCGACGATTTCTGCTTCGGCGCGCGGCGTGCCGGCAATATCGCGATGCTGGTCGAGGCCGGTCGCGAATTCGGCTTCGAGGTGCACACGCTCAGCGCCGTGACACATGGCGACGAGCGCATCTCGTCCTCGGCCGTCCGCAGCGCGCTTGCCGGAGGCGACTTCTGCACCACGCGCGAACTACTGGGCCACTCGTACGCGATGTCGGGCCACGTGATCCACGGCCAGAAGCTCGGCCGCACACTGGGCTTTCCTACACTTAATTTGCGCGTCGCACACCGCCCTGCCGTGCACGGTATCTTCGTGGTGCAGGTGCATGGGCTGGCCGAACATCCGCTGCCAGCCGTGGCCAGCCTGGGCGTACGCCCGACCGTGGAAGACGCCGGCCGCACCTTGCTCGAAGTGCACATCTTCGATTTCGCCCAAAGCTGCTATGGCAAGCTGGTGCGCGTCGAATTCCTGGCCAAGCTGCGCGACGAAGAAAAATACGTCGACCTGCCCACCCTGACAGCTGCCATCGACAACGATGCGGCGCAGGCGCGCGCCTTCTTTGACGCGCGCAATGGCGCCTTGACGGCAACCGACCGAATTTGACGCTGCGCGCGGCAGTTACCTCGCGCACAACTCTTGCACCTGCTGCGGCGCGCTGTTCTTGCGCCGCGTCGAGAATCCAGAACATCCACCAGAAGAAGCTTATGTCCGACAACAAACAGAACAACGCGCCCAAAGGTGCGAAAAAGCCTGAAAGCAAATACCCGGTCAATATGACCGACACCGCCTTCCCGATGCGCGGCGACCTCGCCAAGCGCGAACCGGGCTGGGTCAAGCAATGGCAAGACAAGAAGCTCTACGAACGGGTGCGCAAGGCCGCCGCCGGCCGTCCGAAATTCATCCTGCACGACGGTCCTCCGTACGCCAACGGCGACATCCACCTGGGCCACGCCGTCAACAAGATCCTCAAGGATATGGTGATCAAGTCGCGCACCATCGCCGGCTTCGACGCGCCGTATGTGCCGGGCTGGGATTGCCACGGCATGCCGATCGAGATCCAGATCGAAAAACTGTACGGCAAGAACTTGCCGACCGCCGAAGTGCTGCAGAAAGCGCGCGCCTACGCGCTCGAACAGATCGACCGCCAGCGCGCCGGCTTCATCCGCCTGGGGGTGCTGGGCGAGTGGGACAATCCGTACATGACGATGGCCTACGGTAACGAGGCCGATGAACTGCGCGCGCTCGGCACGCTGCTCGAGAAAGGCTATGTGTACCGCGGCCTGAAGCCGGTCAACTGGTGCTTCGATTGCGGTTCGGCGCTGGCCGAAGCCGAAGTCGAATACCAGGACAAGCGCGACCCGGCGATCGACGTCGGCTTCCCGTTTGCCGAGCCCGAGAAAGTCGCCGCCGCTTTCGGCCTGGCGCAGCTGCCGACCGCTAACGGCTTCATCGTCATCTGGACCACCACCCCGTGGACCATCCCGTCCAACCAGGCCCTGAACGTGGGCCCGGAAGTGCGCTACTCGCTGGTACAGAGCGAACGCGACGGCCAGTCGCTGCTGCTGATCCTGGGTTCGGAACTGGTCGAGTCGTGCCTGCAGCGCTACAAGCTCGAAGGGACCGTGATCGCCACCACCACCGGCGACAAGCTCGACGGCCTGCGCTTCAGGCACCCGCTGCACGCGCAAGACGCATTCTATGACCGCACCTCGCCGGTCTACCTGGCCGACTACGTTACCGTCGACAGTGGTACCGGCGTGGTGCACTCGGCGCCAGCCTACGGCCTGGAAGACTTCCAGTCGTGCAAGGAACACGGCATGAAGGATGACGACATCCTGAAACCGGTGATGGGCGACGGCCGCTATGTGGCCAGCCTGCCGCTGTTCGGCGGCCTGACGATCTGGGAAGCCAGCAAGCCGATCTGCGCCGCGCTGACGCAAGCCGGCGCCCTGTTCGAACTGAAAATGTTCGACCACAGCTATATGCATTGCTGGCGCCATAAAACCCCGATCGTCTACCGCGCCACCAGCCAATGGTTCGCCGGCATGGACGTGACGCCGAAAGATGGCGGCCCGACCCTGCGCCAGACCGCCCTGGCCGGCATCGAAAAGACCCAGTTCTTCCCGGACTGGGGCCAGGCGCGCCTGCACGGCATGATCGAAAACCGTCCGGACTGGACCCTGTCGCGCCAGCGCCAGTGGGGCGTGCCGATGGCCTTCTTCATCCACAAGGAAACCGGGCAATTGCACCCGCGCACGCCAGAGCTGCTGGAGCAGGTCGCCAAGCTGATCGAAGCCGGCGGCATCGACGCCTGGCACCAGCTCGATCCGGCCACGCTGCTGGGCGACGACGCCGCCACCTACGAAAAGAACAAGGACACGCTCGACGTCTGGTTCGATTCGGGCAGCACCCACCAGACCGTGCTGCGCGGCTCGCACAAGGAGCAATCCGCGTTCCCCGCCGACCTGTACCTGGAAGGCTCGGACCAGCACCGCGGCTGGTTCCACTCGTCGCTGCTGACCTCTTCGATGCTCAATGGCGTGCCTCCCTACAAGGCGCTGCTGACGCACGGCTTCACGGTCGACGAGCACGGCAAGAAGATGTCTAAGTCGCTGGGCAATACCATGGCGCCGCAAAAGATCTCGGACACGCTCGGCGCCGATATCCTGCGCCTGTGGGTGGCCTCGACCGATTACACCGGTGAACTCTCGATCAGCGAAGAAATCCTGAAGCGCGTGACCGAAAGCTACCGCCGCATCCGCAACACGCTGCGCTTCTTGCTGGCCAACACCTCCGACTTCGACCCGGCCACGGATGCCGTGCCGATGGCCGAGCTGCTCGAGATCGACCGCTATGCGATCGCCTCGATGGCCCAGCTGCAAAACGACATCGGCGGGCACTTCGAGCGCTACGAATTTCATCCGGTGGTGGCGCGCCTGCTGAACTACTGCTCGGAAGACCTGGGCGGCTTCTACCTCGACATCCTGAAGGACCGCCTGTACACCACCGGCGTGACCTCGCATGCGCGGCGCTCGGCCCAGACCGCGCTGTGGCACATCGCGCATGCGCTGCTGCGCGTGATGGCGCCGGTGCTGTCGTTCACGGCCGAAGAAGCCTGGGCCGTGTTCGCGGGCCAGCAAGCCTTTGCCGACAGCGACGAAACCATCTTCACGCAGACGCTGTGGAACTTCCCCGCGCTGCAGGACGGCGACGCGCTGCTGGCCAAGTACGCCCTGCTGCGCGCGGTGCGCCTGGACGTGACGAAGCAGCTCGAAGAACTGCGTACCTCGGGCGCGATCGGCTCGTCGCTGCAGGCCGAGCTGACCATCAAGGCCTCCGGCGAAAAGTTCCGCGCGCTGGCCAGCCTGGACGACGACCTCAAGTTCGTGTTCATCACCTCGCAGGCAACGGTCGAGGAAGTGGCCGCTGAAGCCGACGAAAGCGTGGCAGTGACGCCGTCGGGGGCGGAAAAGTGCGAGCGCTGCTGGCACTACCGCCGCGATGTCGGCCACGACCACGCGCACCCGGGCCTGTGCGGCCGTTGCACCAGCAATCTGTTCGGCGCCGGCGAAGCACGCCGCTACGCCTGACGTTTCAGCCCCGCGACGCCGACAGGCGTCGCGGGTTTTGCGCCATGTCGCCGCGTGCGGCGCTGGCGTGTCCTACTTCTCCCATCATGGCAACCAAAAAGAAAAGCGTTCCTTCCGGCCTGAAACTGGTCAGCAAAAGCACGCCCGGCATGCTGCCGTGGCTCGGCCTGGCCCTGATCATCGTCCTGTTCGACCAGATCACCAAGATCACCGTCGAACGCAGTTTTCACTATGGCGAAACGGTGCCGGTGACAAGCTTCTTCAACCTGATCAAGGTGTATAACCCGGGCGCCGCCTTCAGCTTCCTGGGCGACGCCGGCGGCTGGCAGCGCTATCTGTTCTCGGCGATCGCGTTCGGCGCGGTCGGCTTTTGCCTGTACATGATGAAGAAAAACGGCGGCCAGCGCCTGTTCTGCTTTGCCCTGAGCCTGATCATGGCCGGCGCCATCGGCAACCTGATCGACCGCCTGGCCTACGGCCACGTGATCGACTTCCTCGATTTCTACTGGAAAGGCGTGGGCCACTTCCCGGCCTTCAATATCGCCGACATCGCCATCTCGGTGGGTGCAATCCTGTTCGTGCTCGACGAGCTGCTCAGGGTGAACAAGTCATAAGGACAAGAGCATGAGCATGGACCTGAAAGGCAAACGCATTGTCCTCGGCCTGTCCGGCGGCGTGGCCTGCTACAAGGCGGCCGAACTGTGCCGCGCCCTGGTCAAGCAGGGCGCGAGCGTGCAGGTGGTGATGTCCGAAGCGGCCACCCACTTCATCGGCGCCGTCACCATGCAGGCGCTGTCGGGCAACCCGGTCTATCTGGACCAGTGGGATGCGCGCATGGCCAACAATATGGCCCACATCGACCTGACCCGGCATGCCGATGCGATCCTGATCGCGCCCTGCTCGGCCGACGTGATCCGCAAGCTGGCGCACGGCGCCTGCGACGACCTGCTGTCGCTGATGTGCGTGGCGCGTCCGCGCCATGTGCCGCTGTTGGTGGCGCCGGCGATGAATGTCGAGATGTGGGAAAACGCGGCCACGCGCCGCAACGTGGCGCAGCTGCACGAAGACAATATCAAGCTGTTCGGCCCGGCCAGTGGCTCGCAAGCCTGCGGCGAAACCGGTCTCGGGCGCATGCTCGAACCCGAAGAGCTGGTCGAAGAACTGATCGCCTCGTTCCAGCACAAGGCGCTTGCCGGACGCCGGGTATTGATCACTGCCGGCCCCACGTTCGAGCCGATCGACCCGGTGCGCGGCATCACCAACCTGTCGTCGGGCAAGATGGGGTATGCGATCGCGCGCGCCGCGCGTGAGGCCGGCGCCGACGTCACGCTCGTCTCGGGGCCGGTGTCGCTGGCCACCCCGCATGGCGTGCGCCGCATCGACGTGCTCACCGCCGAGCAGATGCACGACGCCGTGATGGCCGGGGTGGAAGGCCAGCACGTGTTCATCGGCGTGGCCGCGGTGGCCGACTGGCGCGTGGCCAACGCCAGCAGCCAGAAGCTGAAAAAGACCGCGGACGGCGCCCCGCCCCAGCTCGAATTCGCGCAGAACGCCGACATCCTGGCATCGGTCGCGGCCACCGTGTCGCTGTCGGGCTGGCCGTATTGCGTGGGCTTCGCGGCCGAGTCCGAGAACCTGGAAGAGTATGGCGCGGCGAAGCGCGAAAAGAAGGGCATCCCGCTGTTGGTCGGCAATATCGGCCACCAGACCTTCGGCCAGGATGACAACACCGTGATCCTGTTCGACGACGACGGCCAGACCGTGCTCGAACGCGCCGACAAGCTGACCTTGGCGCGCCAGCTGGTGTCCGAAATCGCCAAGCGACTCGAGCGCCGTTCGCTGCTCGCCTGAATCATTGAATGAACTGAACCAGCACACCGCATGAAGAATATCGACCTTAAAATCCTCGACCCGCGCATGAAAGACCTGCTGCCGGCGTATGGCACCCCGGGCAGCGCCGGCCTCGACCTGCGCGCCTGCCTCGACGTGCCGCTCACCATCGAACCTGGCCAGACGGTGCTGGTGCCGACCGGGCTGGCGATCCATATCGGCGACCCGGGCTACGCCGCCATGATCCTGCCACGCAGTGGGCTCGGCCATAAGAACGGCATCGTTCTCGGCAATCTGGTAGGCTTGATCGACTCCGATTACCAGGGCCAGTTGATGGTCTCGACCTGGAATCGCAGCCAGGCCACGTTTGTGCTGCAGCCAATGGACCGGCTGGCGCAACTGGTCGTGGTGCCGGTACTGCAGGTTGGATTCAACGTGGTGGAGGAGTTCGCATCGAGCGACCGTGGCGCCGGAGGGTTCGGCAGCACCGGCAAACAATAACAACACGTAAGGAGCACCATGATCCGCATCCAACGCCTGCTTCGCCTGAACAACGCCGTCGCAGTCGCCGTCACCGCCGCCCTGCTGGCCGCTTGCAGCACGCCCGGCCCCATGCAGTCGTCGACCACGCCGGGGGTGATTCCCGACTTCACGCCGAGCGGCGCCGAAGTGACCCCGCAGATGGCCGCCGCCGCCGAGCTCCTCACCCGCATGGCGGCCCAGCAGGACCGCCTGTACCGGATCGCGGCGCCGCTGTTGATCAACAATGCCGAACTGTGCACCAAGCACGCGCGCAACCTGCTCGGCTTCAGCGCCAAGAACCGGTACGCCTATCCGGGCCAGTACAACGAAGCGGCGCACCTGGTGCTGGGCATGGGCGAACGCCTGCAGGTAACCAATGTGCTGGCCGGCAGCGGCGCCGCGCGCGCCGGACTGCGCCAGGGCGACCGTCTGTTGGCGGCCGGCGAGACGCCGCTGCCAGAAGGCCCGAACGCCCTGAGCCAGGCCGGCGCCGTGTTCGGCCCGATCATCTCGAAGCAGGCCACGCTGCCGCTGTCGATCGAGCGCAGCGGCAAGAATCGCGACCTGAGCATCCCGGTCACGCGTGCCTGCGCCTTCGGCATCGAACTGGGCAATGCCGACAACGTCAACGCCTACGCCGACGGCAGCCGCGTGATGGTCACGCGCGGCATGCTCGGATTCGCCCAGAACGACGACGAACTGGCCTACGTGGTGGCGCGCACGATGGCGCACAATATGCTCGGCCACGCCGCCAGCCAGCGCAACGCCGCCACCATCGGCAGCATCATCGACAACCTCACCACCATCAATCCCGATACGGCGATGCTGATTGGCAGCGGCGGTATCCGCGCCATGCCGGCCGATGCCGACGCCGCCGCCGACCGCCTGGCGATCTATCTGCTGGCGCGCGCCGACTATCGCATCGAAGGCGCGTCAAGCTTCTGGAAGCGGCTCGCCGCGGCGCATCCGGCCAAGATCCTGAACGGCTATACGGCCAACCACCCGGCCACGCCGGCGCGCATCCTGGCGATCGACAAGGCAGTGGCCGAAGTCAAGGCCAGGAAGAACGCCAAGAAACCGCTGACGCCCTGAGACCGGCGCCGGCACCCGATGCGCCAGCACGGCGCATCGGCCCTGGCTTCGCACTGCACGCCCCATGGCGACGCCCTGCCCGCTTTTTTTGTATGATTGTCCATCCTGCATCAACCGCCGCGTAACGCGGCCCGCCCCACCATGGACAGCATCGACCTCGACGTTTTAAAAACCTGCGCCGCCTGGCTGGCGGCCGGTCGCCGCTGCCAACTGGTCACGGTAATCAAGACCTGGGGCTCGAGCCCGCGCCCGATCGGCGCCACGCTTGGCGTGTGCGAAGACGGCAGCGTGGTCGGCTCGGTCTCGGGCGGCTGCATCGAGGACGACCTGATCGCCAGGGTGCGCGACAACGGCATCCAGATCACCCTGCCCGAAATCCTCAGTTATGGCATCAGCGCCGACGAAGCGCACCGCTTCGGCCTGCCCTGCGGCGGCACCATCGAACTGGCGATCGAACCACTCACATCCGATAGCGGCATTGGCGAGCTGCTGGCGCGCCTCGATGGCGGCGAACTGGTCGAGCGGCGCGTGCGCCTCGACGACGGCAGCGTCACCCTGCAGGCGGCGCAGCCGAGCGCCATCCAGCGCATCGAGGACGGCGTGCTGCACACCCTGCACGGTCCGCGCTGGCGCTTGTACATCATCGGCGCCGGCCCCCTGTCGCGCTTCCTGGCGCAGGTCGCGGCCGGCATGGATTACCGCGTCACCGTGTGCGACCCGCGCGAGGAATACCGCAGCGGCTTCCACATTCCCGGCGTGACGCTGGTGCACGCGATGCCCGACGACCTGGTGCTTGAAGCCAAGCTCGACGCGCGCAGCGCCGTGGTGGCGCTGACGCACGACCCCAAGCTCGACGACCTGGCCCTGATGGAAGCGCTCAAATCCGACGCCTTCTATGTCGGCGCGATCGGCTCGCGCCTGAACAATATGAAGCGGCGCGAGCGCCTGAAACTGTTCGACCTGAGCGAGGCCCAACTGGCGCGCCTGCACGGCCCGATCGGGCTCTATATCGGCAGCAAGACGCCGTCCGAGATCGCGATTTCGATCATGGCCGAGATGACGGCCGTGAAGAACGCGGTGCCGCAAGCGATGCTGGTGCCGCATGCGGCGGCGCCGACGCTGGCCAGCGCGGCTTGAAGCTGGTGTTGCAGCGCTTAAACACCTGGCCCCGGTAGGGCCGCACCTTCGATGTACCCGACCTGCATGTGATGGCGTCAACGCCATCGATGATGGACGAATCGAACGCAAGAAGCGGCTGGCGCCAACCTCGCCGCGCTGCGACAATGGACTGTTTCCTGACAGACCATATTTCAAGCCGACAATGAACACCGCGAACATGCTGCGCCTGGTAGCGCTGGCCGCCATCTGGGGCGGCTCCTTCCTTTTCATGCGCATCGCCGCGCCGGTACTGGGCCCAGCTGTACTCATTGAATACCGGGTCGGCTTCGCGGCGCTGTTCCTGGCGATCGTGTCCTGGGTGCTGCATCTGCGCGGCAAAGGCGCGCCGCTCGCCGTGCGCCAGCACTGGAAACATTACCTGATCCTGGGCCTGTTCAACTCGGCGCTGCCGTTCTTGCTGTTCGCGTTCGCCGCGCGCACGCTGTCGGCTTCGGTGCTGTCGGTGCTCAACGCAACCGCGCCGATGTGGGGCGCGCTGGTCGGCGCCGTGTGGGCGCGCCAGCCGGTGGCCGGACGCACCGCGCTCGGCCTCTTGCTCGGCACTGGCGGCGTGGCGCTGCTGGTGGGCTTCGACCACGCGGCCGAACGTCCCGGCGCCGCGCTGGCGGTGGCCGCCGCCCTGGTCGCGGCCTTCAGCTACAGCATCGCCAGCCAGTACGCCAAGACCGCAAAGGCAGTCGCACCATTTGCCAACGCGCACGGTTCGATGTGGGCCGCCGCCATCCTGGTGTTGCCGCTGGTGGCGTTGTTCCCGGCGCCGGGCCAACCGACGCCGGGCATCATGGCCGCCGTTCTCGCGCTCGGCATTCTATGCAGCGGCATCGCCTACATCATCTATTTCAAGCTGATCGAAGAGGTCGGCACCACCTCGGCGCTGACGGTGACGTTTTTGAATCCGCTATTCGGCATCCTGTGGGGCGCGCTGTTTCTGCATGAGGCGATTGGCTGGCACACGATTGTCGGCTCGGCTGTCGTGCTGCTGGGTACGGCGCTGGTGACGGGCTTTGCGCCGTCGTGGCTGCGCGCGCCAGCGGCGGCGCGCGGAAAGTAAACAAAGCGCCAACCCGAATGGAAACCTCGGTCATCATCGATTTGCCACAAGGCTACCGCATTGCGGATGTGCTCGCCTTTCACGGCCGCGATGCCGAAGGCGTGGCCGAGCGGGTCGAGGCGAGCGGCCTGCGCAAGGGCGTGCTGCTCGATGGCGTGGCGACCCTGCTCGACATCGTCTTCGACGGCGCCGGCGCGCGCTGCCGCATCATGGCAGACGGCGCGGCCGCACCGGATGCGCTGACGCTCAATGACGCTTTGCTGAACATCCTCGGCCTGCGCATCGACCCGGCCGCGTTCGCCGCTTTCGCCCACGGCGACGCTTTGCTCGGCCCGGCACTCACGCGCCAGCCCGGCCTGCGCATCGTTCAGTCAGCCACCGTGTTTGAAGCGCTGACCTGGGCCATCATCGGCCAACAGATCAACCTGACGTTTGCCATCGCACTGCGCCGCACATTGATCTTGCAAGCAGGCCGCCAGCATTCGAGCGGCCTGTGGTGCTACCCGGAAGCGCGCGACATTGCGCGCCTCGACATCGGGCAACTCACCAGCCGCAAGTTTTCGCATGCCAAGGCCGACACGATCCACCGCGTGGCGCAGATGGTCGACGCTGGTGACTTGTCGCTCGACCTCAGGCGCAACCCGGAACAGATAAGCCGCGAACTGCTGGCCATCAAGGGCATCGGCCCCTGGACCGTCAACTACGTGCTGCTGCGCGGCTTCGGCTATCCAGATTGTTCGCTGCATGGCGACGTCGCCGTGCGCGCCGCCCTGCACCAGCTGAGCGGCAGCGCGGCCCGCCCCAGCGTGCAGGAAGCCGAACAGCTGCTGCAGCGCTATGCGCCGCATCGCACCATGGCCGCCGCCTACCTGTGGGCCAGCCTGGGCGAGACACCAGGCGCGCCGGGTTAATTCCAGCGCGGCAAGCCTTCATACTGCTGCGCGCCCTCTCCCGAAAACCGGATCAGTTCGGCCAGCGGCGCCATCGCCAGGTTATCGCAGCCATAATGCCCGCCCAGCGCGCTGGGAATCCTGAGGCAATACTTGCGCCCTTCTTCGAGCGGCCCCAGCGCCGCCTCGGCCAGCCGCACCGCCTCGGGCATATACCAGTCATCGAGAAAATCCTGGTTGTACGACAGCGCATTGAGCGCCGCGCGGTTGCTGGCCACGGGTTCGCAGCACAGGTCCTGCGGGCGCAGGCGCCAGAAATGATCGTCCTCGTCGCGGATGATCAGATTGCCGAACGCGTTGGCGCCCAGTACTTCGACCGCGGTCAGGCCGACCCAACCCCAGGAGTCGTTGATATCGTCGACATGGATCATGATTGCCTCTCGCTTGTCGGCCGCAGGACATATCCGCCCGGCCCTCGTATGGTTCGACCGGGCCAACGCTGAATCATTGCAGCGACCGCGAGTGGGTTTGACCTGCGTCGAGGTCGTTAAAGCACAGCAACGAAACAAAGCCTCGGCGCGCCATCCGTATTGACAGTGGCCCGACGCTCGCTCAACATGGATCACTCCTGATCGAAAAGGAGACCATCTTGAGCACCGCACACGGCGTCCAGCCGCAGCTGGAATTCTGGTTCGACTTCGGCAGCAACTACAGCTATTTGAGCGTCATGCGCATCGAGCGTCTGGCCCAGCAGGCAGGCGTCGGCATCGCGTGGCGTCCTTTCCTGCTGGGACCGATCTTCCGCGACCTGGGCTGGAACACATCGCCATTCGTGCTGCAGGCCGAGAAAGGCCGCTACACCTGGAACGACATGCGCCGCCGCGCCGCCAGATATGGGCTCGGCTTCAACAAACCGTCGGTGTTTCCACGCAGCGCCACCCTGCCGCTGCGGGTCGCCCTGCTGGGCGCCAACGAGGCATGGATCGGCAGCTTCTGCCAGCGCGTGATGCGGCAGAACTTCGTCGACGATCTCGACATCGACCATCCCGACAACACCCGCCGCGCACTCGACGCTCTGGTAAGCGATCCGGATGCCTGCATGCAGGCGGCGCAAGGCGAAGACATCAAGGCGCGCCTGCGCGAGCAGACCGGTCAGGCGGGCGCGCGCGGCATCTTCGGTGCGCCAATGTTCTTTGTAGGAGAGGAAATGTTCTGGGGCGACGACCGCCTCGAGGACGCGCTCGAGTTCGCAGTGCGCGCAGCAGCGCGCTAGAAAACGCAGCCCCAATGAAAAATCGCCTGACTCTCGAAGAGAATCAGGCGATTTTTTGAATCTGGTTGCGGGGACAGGATTTGAACCTGTGACCTTCGGGTTATGAGCCCGACGAGCTGCCAGACTGCTCCACCCCGCGTCTGTGAAATGAATTATACGCGGCTTGTCATATTTAGGCAATGCCAATCCTGCCTCGATCCAGCATCGCAACAGTAAATTGCTCATCAATAAATATTCGACCGCCCGTGGCAGGGCCCGCGTGCCTGCCAATCCCTCGTCCATTCGGTGTAAAGTAAGGGCAATCCCAATTCGTCAAACCACCATGAAATTCTGTTCCGAATGCGCCCACCCGGTCGCGCTGGCCATCCCCGAAGGCGACAACCGGCCGCGTTACGTCTGTCCCCAGTGCCACACCATCCATTACCAGAACCCGAAGCTGGTGGTCGGCTCGATTCCGGTATGGGAGCGCGACGGCCAGTTGCAGGTGCTGCTGTGCCGGCGCGCGATCGAACCGCGCTATGGCTACTGGACGCTGCCGGCCGGTTTCATGGAAAACGAAGAGACCACGGCCCAGGCTGCCGCGCGCGAAACCGAGGAAGAAGCCGGCGCCAACATCGAACTCGGCAACTTGTTCACCCTGCTCAATGTCGCCCACGTGCATCAGGTACACCTGTTTTATCTGGCGACCTTGCTCGACCTTGATTTCGCGCCCGGCATCGAAAGCCTCGAAGTGGGGCTGTTTACCGAAGACCAGATTCCCTGGGATGAGCTGGCCTTCCCGACCATTCGCACGACACTTGAACTGTTCTTCGCCGACCGGATCAAAATGCGCGAGGGCGGCAGCTACGCTGTTCACAGCGGCGATATCGATCGTCCGATGATCGCGCCGCGCGAGCCTGACTAAGCTGTATCGAGGGTAACCGACACCGCGCACCGATAAAGCAGAACGACATGATCCCCTGGCTCGAGACTGACTCGCCCTTTCCCGACGTCTCCAAGGCACTGACCGTGGAGGCGCCGGGCCTGCTCGCGGCCGGCGCCGACCTGTCGCCAGAGCGCCTGCTGCTGGCCTACCAGAACGGCATCTTCCCCTGGTTCTCGGAAGGCCAGCCGATCCTGTGGTGGAGCACCGATCCGCGCATGGTGCTCTATACCGACGACTTCAAGATCAGCGCCAGCCTTGCCAAGACGCTGCGCAAGATCGAGCGCTGCCGCTTGCAGAATGGGCCCTGGGAAGTGCGTTTCGACAGCGCTTTCGAGACCGTGATGCGGGCCTGCGCCGCGCCGCGCCGGGATGGCCCCGGTACCTGGATTTCAGATGAAATCATTGCCGGCTACAGTGGCCTGCACGCGCGCGGCCATGCCCACTCATCCGAGGTCTGGTTCGAGGGCGAACTGGTGGGCGGCGCATATGGCGTCTGCATCGGGCGCATGTTTTACGGCGAATCGATGTTCGCGCGTGTCTCCGACGCGTCCAAGGTAGCGCTGGCCTACCTGGTCGCCTTCCTGCGCAGCCATGGCGTGCGCATGGTCGATTGCCAGCAAGAGACCAGCCACCTGGCGTCGCTCGGCGCGGCGCCGATTCCGCGCAGCCGTTTTCTGGAGCATTTGCGCAGTGCCATCCACGAGCCGGGCATCACAGAGTGGGCCGGGCATCTCATCTCACCGCTAGCACCGTTGCCTGCGTAACTGTGGGGCGCGTGGGAATTCGCTAGAATAGGCCCAACAACACGTCGTCTCGAGAGTTTTTTGCATGACGCACTTACATGACCTGCCCTTCGCTACGCTGCAGTTCTACACCACGGCGCCCTACCCGTGCAGCTATCTCGATGCGCGCCAGGCGCGCTCGCAGGTCGCCACGCCATCGCACCTGATCAACGCCGACGTGTATTCCGAGCTGGTCAAGAATGGCTTTCGGCGCAGCGGCATCTTTACCTACCGTCCGTATTGCGACGGCTGCCAGGCCTGCATTCCGGTGCGTGTCAAATGCGCCGACTTCGAACCCAACCGCACCCAGCGCCGCGCCTGGAAGCGCCATGGCGACCTGGTGGCAATGGTGGCCAACCTGGCGTTTTCAGACGAACATTACGCGCTCTACCTGCGCTACCAGACCACGCGCCACGTCGGCGGCGGCATGGACCAGGACAGCCGCGACCAGTACGCCCAGTTCCTGCTGCAAAGCCGCGTCAACACGCGCCTGGTCGAATTCCGCGAACCGAACGGCCTGCTGCGCATGGTGTCGATCATCGACGTCTTGTCCGACGGGCTGTCCTCGGTGTACACCTTCTTCGACCCGGACGTCGAGGGCGCCTCGTATGGCACCTACAACATCATGTGGCAGGTGAACCAGGCGCATGAGCTGGGGCTGTCGCATGTCTACCTTGGCTACTGGATCGAGCAGAGTCCGAAGATGGCGTACAAGATCAATTTTCGCCCGCTGGAGGCGCGCATCAACGGCGAGTGGGGCATCCTCGAGCGCTGAGCGCTTGTCGCGTGCTTACAGTCAGTTACGTTCCAGACAACGCCAGCGCGTTAGAATGGCGGGGATATCCCGACTGAGTAGCCCATGCCCGATAAACTCCTGTACACCCTTGCCCGCCCCGTCCTGTTTTCGCTCGATGCAGAGTCGGCCCACAACCTGACCCTGCCGCTGCTGCGCCGTCTCGATACGCTCGGCCTGGCCGGCGCCTTCAAGAAGCCCGATGCCGATCCGCGCACCGTGATGGGCATCACCTTCCCCAATCCGGTCGGCCTGGCGGCTGGCCTGGACAAGGACGGCGCCTATATCGACGGCCTGGCCGCGCTCGGCTTTGGCTCGATCGAAATCGGCACCGTGACCCCGCGCGGCCAGGGCGGCAATCCGAAGCCACGCATCTTCCGCCTGCCACGCGCGCGCGGCATCATCAACCGCATGGGCTTCAACAATGGCGGCGTGGATGCGTTTGTCGCCAATGTGCAGGCATCGCGCTTCTACCAGGACAAACAGGGCGTGCTGGGCCTGAACATCGGCAAGAACGCCGACACGCCGATCGAACGCGCCGCCGACGACTACCTGGCGTGCCTGCGCAAGGTCTACCCATACGCCAGCTACGTCACGGTCAACATCTCGTCGCCGAACACGCAGAACCTGCGCCAGCTGCAGGGCGCGTCCGAACTGGACAGCCTGCTGGCGCAACTCAAGGACGAGCAAAAGCGCCTGGCCGACCAGCATGGCCGCTACGTGCCGCTGGCATTGAAGATCGCACCGGACATCGACAACGACCAGATCCACGATATCGCCGGCGCCCTGCTGCGCCACCGGATCGACGGCGTGATCGCCACCAACACCACCCTCAACCGGCGCGGCGTGGAGGGCATGAAGCACGCGCTCGAAGCCGGCGGCCTGTCGGGCGAGCCGGTGTTCGAATTGTCGAATATCGTGATCCGCGCGCTCAAGAAAGAGCTGGGCGACGAAGTACCGATTATCGGCGTGGGCGGCATCCTGCGCGGCCAGGACGCGCGCGCCAAGATCGCGGCCGGGGCCCAGCTGGTGCAACTCTACAGCGGTTTGATCTACGCCGGTCCGGCGCTGGTGCGCGAGTGCGCCAATGCGCTGCGTGCCGACAAAAAGGCTTGACGATGGATCGCACCACGCTAGGACGCAGCGGCCTGTCGGTGACCAGGGTCTGCCTCGGCACGATGACCTTCGGCGAACAGAATACCGAGGTCGATGCCCACAGCCAGCTCGATTATGCGATCGAGCGCGGCATCAACTTCATCGACACTGCCGAGATGTATCCGGTGCCGCCCAGCGCCGCCACGCAGGGCGCAACCGAACGCTTCATCGGCAGCTGGCTCAAGAAATCCGGCGCGCGCTCGCGCATCGTCCTGGCCACCAAGGCCGCCGGCCCGAATGCAAGCCAGGCCTGGATCCGCGGCGCCAGACACAATCTGGACGCGGCCAATATCCGCGCCGCGGTCGATGCCAGCCTGGCGCGCCTGCAGACCGACTACATCGACCTGTACCAGCTGCACTGGCCAAGCCGTAACGTGCCGATCTTCGGCGCCAACCAGTTCGACCCGCGCAAGGAACGCGGCGGCGTGCCGATCGAGGACACGCTGGCGGTGCTCGGTGACCTGATCAAGGAAGGCAAGATCGGCCACATCGGGGTGTCGAACGAAAGCCCGTGGGGCGTGTGCGAGTACATCAAGCAGGCCGAGATGAAGGGCTTGCCGCGCATCGCCACCATCCAGAACCTGTACAACCTGACCGCGCGCGCATTCGAGTCGACCCTGCTCGACGAGGTGTGCTTCCGTGAAGAAGTCAGCCTGCTGGCGTACAGCCCGCTGGCGTTCGGCCAGCTCAGCGCCAAGTACATCGACGATCCGGCCGCGCTCGGGCGCCTGTCGATCTATCCGCCGACCTGGAGTCCGCGCTACCTGCGCCCGGCGGTGCTGGACGCCACGCGCGAGTACGCGGCGCTGGCGCGCGCGAACGGCATGAGCCCTGCGCAAATGGCACTGGCGTGGTGTTATTCGCGCTGGTTCGTGGGTTCGACCATCATCGGCGCCACCACGCTGGCGCAGTTGAAGGAGAACATCGATGCGCTCGAGACGGTGCTGCCGGTGGATGTGATGAAGCGGATTGACGAGATCCATGGGCGCTATACCAACCCGGGGCAATGAGCGGCGTCGGCGGCGGCGGCGCCAACCTGGGTCCGGCGCCTTCGCGGGGATGGCGGTTTTGAGGGTAACGATGAAAACCGTTTAGTCAGTTCTTGACAGCCAACTTAAAAACCGTCATTCCCGCGCAGACGGGAGCCCAGGCGCATCGCGCAACCAGCAGCACAACCGCAACCACGCCCTACTCCGTCGCAATCGCCTTCTCGATATCGGCCCGCGTATAGCCCTGCGCGAAGCGCTCGATGAAGTGAAACGCATACGCCCGCAAATACGCCCCGCGCCGCACCGCCAGGCGCGTGACGTTCTGCGCGAACAGGTGCGACGATTCGATCGCGCGCAGCCCCTGGTCGCGGCCATGGTCGAACGCCATCGACGCCACGATCCCCACCCCCAGCCCGAGCGACACGTACTGCTTGATCACGTCCGAATCCATGGCGGTGAGCACGATGTCGGGCGCCAGCCCGGCTTCGACAAAGGCCGCATCGATATGGCTGCGGCCCGTGAAGCCAACATCATAGGTAATCAGGGGATACTCGGCCAGGTCTTCGAGGCGCAGCGGCGGGCCGCTCGAGAGAATCGGATGGCCTTCCGGCGCCACCACCAGGTGGCTCCAGCGGTAGCACGGGAACGACACCAGATCCGGAAACGCGGACAAGCCTTCGGTGGCGATGCCGATATCGGCCTTGCCCGACGCCACCCATTCGGCGATGTGTTCGGGCGCGCTTTGCTGCAGGGCGATGCGTACGCCCGGGAACGCCTGGCGGAACGACTGCACCACCTGCGGCAGCGCGTAGCGTGCCTGGGTATGGGTCACGGCGACGGTCAGGGTGCCGCTGTCCTGGGCCGCGAATTCGCGGCTGGCCTGATGCAGGTTCTCGGCTTCGACCAGCAGCTTTTCAACGATGCGCAGGATGCCCTTGCCCGGCGGCGTCAGGCCCGTCAGGCGCTTGCCGTTGCGCTCGAAGATGACGACCCCCAGTTCATCTTCGAGTTCGCGGATCTGGCGCGATACGCCAGGCTGCGACGTGAACAGGGCATTGGCCACTTCGGTCAGGTTGAAGTCGCGCCGCGCCGCTTCACGCACCGAACGCAGCTGCTGGAAGTTCATACCTTGGCCCCGTGGTCGACGAACACTTCGATGCGGCGCGGACGCACCACCAGCGTCTCGCCTTCTTTCAGGCCCAGGCTGGCGAAGCGCTCGTTGGGCAGCACCGCCTCGATCATCTGGCCGTTGTCGGCGCGCTCCAGGTCGAGCTGGGCCAGCGGGCCGATCGCGTGCGCGCGGCGCAGCTTGGCGACCACGCCGGCGGCGCCCGGGGTGTAGCGCTCGATATCGAGGTCGTGCGGACGCACGTAGCCGATGCCGGCGCCGTCGGCCACACCCGCCAGTTGCGGCGCGTCGAACGAGGCATCGCCGCTGGCCAGCACGCCGCCGCTGACGCGCCCATGAAACAGGTTCACATTGCCCAGGAAGCCGTAGACAAAAGGCGAGGCCGGGTGGTTGTAGACCGCGTCCGGGCTGCCCAGCTGCTCGACCCGGCCCTTGTTCATCAACACCACCTGGTCGGCCACTTCAAGCGCTTCTTCCTGGTCATGGGTGACGAAGATCGACGTCACGTGCAGGTCGTCGTGCAGGCGCCGCAGCCAGCGCCGCAGTTCCTTGCGCACCTTGGCGTCGAGCGCGCCGAACGGTTCGTCGAGCAGCAGCACGCGCGGCTCCACCGCCAGCGCGCGCGCCAGGGCGATGCGCTGGCGCTGGCCGCCCGAGAGTTGCGGCGGATAGCGGTCGGCGATCCAGTCGAGCTGCACCAGTTCGAGCAGCTGCCTGACCTTGTCGCGGATCTGCGCTTCGCTGGGACGGTCCTTGCGCGGCTTGACGCGCAAGCCAAAGGCGACGTTCTCGAACACGGTCATGTGCTTGAACAGCGCGTAGTGCTGGAACACGAAACCGACCTGGCGCTCGCGCACGTGGCGGTGCGAGGAATCCTGGCCGTCGAGCAGCACCGCGCCCGAGTCGGGATGTTCGAGGCCGGCGATGATGCGCAGCAGCGTGGTCTTGCCGCAGCCCGATGGCCCCAGCAGCGCAGTCAGTTCGCCGTCAGGGAACTGCAGCGACACGTCGTCGAGCGCGGTGAACTGGCCGAACTGCTTGCGGATGTGTTGGACTTCGATCGTCATGCGCTTAACTCCGGATTCAATGCGTTGGCGTGTCGAGCGAAGCCTTGCGGGCCGCGTGCAGACGCCATTCGATAAAGGACTTGATGGCCAGCGTCACCAGCGCGAGCAGCGCCAGCAGCGACGCGATCGCGAACGCGGCCGTGAAGTTGTATTCGTTGTAGAGGATCTCGACCTGCAGCGGCATGGTGTTGGTTTCGCCCCTGATATGGCCCGACACCACCGACACCGCGCCGAATTCGCCCATGGCGCGCGCGTTACACAGGATCACCCCATACAGCAGGCCCCATTTGATGTTCGGGATCGTCACGCGCCAGAAGGTCGACCAGCCCGAGGCGCCCAGCACCAGCGCCGCTTCTTCTTCTTCGGTGCCCTGCTGCTGCATCAGCGGAATCAGTTCACGCGCCACGAACGGGAAGGTGATGAACACGGTGGCCAGCACGATGCCCGGCACCGCGAACAAGATCTTGATGTCGTGCTCGGCCAGCCACGGGCCGAACCAGCCCTGGGCGCCGAACAGCAGCACATACATCAGGCCGGCGATCACGGGCGAGACAGAGAACGGCAAATCGATCAGCGTAAGCAGAATGCTCTTGCCGCGAAATTCGAACTTGGCCACGGCCCATGCCGCCGCGACGCCGAACACCAGGTTCAGCGGCACCGAAATCACGGCCGCAATCAGGGTCAGCTTGATGGCCGAGACAGCGTCCGGATCGATCACCGATTCGACGTACACCGCCCAGCCTTTTTTGAGCGCCTCGGCAAACACCGCCACCAGCGGCACGAACAGGAACAGGGTCAGGAACAGCAGCGCGACCGCGATCAGCGCGTAACGCACCCAGCGCGGTTCGAGCGAGTTGGTGACCACGGCCCTGGCCGGCGCGCCCTTGTCGTTCAACACGGCGCTCATGGCTTGCCCGCCCGTTTGCGGGTCCACGCCTGCAGCAGATTAATCGTCAGCAGCAGGATGAACGAGAAGATCAGCATCACCACCGCGATTGCGGTCGCGCCGGCGTAGTCATATTGTTCGAGCTTGGAGATGATCAAAAGCGGCGTGATTTCGGATACCATCGGCAGGTTGCCGGCAATGAAGATCACCGAGCCATACTCGCCGGTGGCGCGCGCGAAGGCCAGCGCGAAACCGGTCAGCAATGCCGGCGTGATCGACGGCAGCACCACGCGAACAAAGGTCTGCAGCGGCGCCGCGCCCAGGCTGGCGGCGGCTTCTTCGAGTTCGCGTTCGGCTTCTTCGAGCACCGGCTGCACCGTGCGCACCACGAACGGCAGGCCGATGAAAGTGAGCGCCACCACGATGCCCAGCGGCGTGAAGGCCACCTTGATGCCCCACTCGGCCAGGTATTGGCCGATCCAGCCATTGTGCGAATACAAGGAAGTGAGCGTGATGCCGGCCACTGCGGTGGGCAGCGCAAACGGCAGGTCGACCAGCGCATCGATGAAGCGCTTGCCAGGAAATTGATAGCGCACCAGCACCCAGGCCACGATGCCGCCGAAGACGACATTGAGCAGCGCGGCGATAAACGAGGCGCCAAAGCTGAGGCGGTAAGACGCCATGACGCGTTCGGACGTGACCGCGCTCCAGAACCCTTCCCAAGTGAGGTTGAAGGTATTGAGGAATACCGCCGACAGCGGAATCAGGACGATCAGCGCCAGGTAGAACAGCGTGAAGCCGAGCGAAAGACCGAAGCCGGGAATCACCCGGCCCAGCCGCTTGCCCGGCTTCACGCCGAGCTGCGCAGTGCCCGGCATTGCAAGCGATGTCATGCGAATCCTTATTACAAATTCTTCTAACGGACTCGCATGCTCTCACGCGATCTTCATAAAGCAAACGAAGGAATACTTATTTGTATAGACACCAAACGCTATGTTGAACGGGGTGGATGGCGCCAGTTTTCGCATGTGCTTATGCGAAGAAATTCGCTGCAGGCCCAAAAAAACGGCGAACCGAGGTTCGCCGTTCGGGTGCAAAAGCGGCCCCAGCCGCCTGCCGGATTACTTGTTCGGCTGCGGCGTCAGGCGCAGGTAAGGACGCGGCGCTTCAAACCCTTTTGGATACTTCTGCTTGATGACCTCGGGGTCGGTGACGGTCAGGGGAATGATGACCGGGTCGCCATCTTTCCAGTTGCCTGGCGTGGCCACGGTGTAGCCGTCGGTCAGTTGCAAGGCGTCGATCACGCGCAGCACTTCGTCGAAGTTGCGGCCGGTGCTCATCGGGTAGGTGATCATCAGGCGCACTTTCTTGGCCGGGTCGATCACGAACAGCGAGCGCACGGTGGCGGTGGCCGAGGCGTTCGGGTGGATCATGTCGTACAACTGCGAGACCGACTTGTCGGCATCGGCCACGATCGGGAAACCGACCACGGTCTGCTGGGTCTCTTCGATGTCCTTGATCCAGCTCAGGTGCGAGTCGGCGGCGTCGACCGACAGCGCGATGGCCTTCACGTTGCGCTTGTCGAACTCGGGTTTCAGCTTGGCGGTCAGGCCCAGTTCGGTGGTGCAGACCGGCGTGAAGTCGGCCGGATGCGAGAACAGCACCACCCACGAGTCGCCCGCCCATTCGTGGAAGCGGATGGTGCCGATGCTGGAATCCTGCTCGAAATCGGGTGCGGTATCGCCGAGGCGTAAGGTCATAGTCTTCTCCGTGATAGGGATTGGTCAGGGAAAGGCCGCTTGTACACGGCCTACATGAATCGGTTGTACAGCACGACAGCCCAGGTGGCGGCGGCCATCAGGAGCGTGATCGCAACGGCCGCGCTGCCGATGTCCTTGGCCGCCTTCGACAGCGGATGGCGCTCGAGCGAGATGCGGTCGACGATGGCTTCGATCGCCGAATTGATCAGCTCGACTACCAGCACCAGGCCCAGCACGCCGATCAGCGCCAGCTTCTGGAACCCGGATACCGGCAGCAGCAGCGCCGCGATCGTGGCCAGCGCGATCACCACCACTTCTTGCCTGAAAGCGGCTTCGCTGCGCCAGGTCCAGGCCAAACCGTCGACCGTGTTACGGCAGGCGGCGGCGACGCGCGCGATGCCGCGCAAGGTTTTGAATTCGCTGGTCGGATGTTCCATTGTTTTATTGTCAGGACATGCAGGAACATCATTATGCATGGCGCAGGTCAGCATGTGGCATCGGCGCGCATTGTGCAAGCCGGTTCAAGGCCAGGATTGCGTCGTCGTTTCACATCATGGTATAAAGTGAACGATACTGCACTGCACCAACCACATCATGAAAATGGAAACTGCTGCTCCGCCCAAGACGTCGATCCAGGTGATCGACCGCATGATGTCGCTGCTCGACGCGCTGGCCAGCTATTCGGACCCGGTCAGCCTCAAGGAATTGTCGCGCGTCTCGGGCCTGCATCCGTCAACGGCGCACCGCATCCTCAACGACATGGTGGTGACGCGTTTCGTCGACCGGGTCGAACCTGGCACCTATCGTCTCGGCATGCGCCTGCTCGAACTGGGCAACGTGGTCAAGAGCCGTTTGTCGGTGCGCGAAGCGGCGCTCGACGCGATGCGGGCGCTGCACCGCAAGACCCAGCAGACCGTGAACCTGTCGGTACGCCAGGGCGACGAGATCGTCTATATCGACCGCGCGTTTTCGGAGCGCTCGGGGATGCAGGTGGTGCGCGCGATCGGCGGGCGCGGGCCGTTGCACCTGACCTCGACCGGCAAACTGTTCCTGTCGATCGACGACGTCAAAGCGATCCGCGCGTATTCGACCCGCACTGGTCTGGCCGGCCACACGCGCAACTCGATCACCGAACTGCAACGCCTCGAACGCGAGCTGAGCCTGGTGCGCGCGCGCGGCTATGCGCGTGACAATGAAGAGCTCGAACTGGGGGTGCGCTGCATGGCCGCCGGCATCCACGACGACAGCGGCAAGCTGGTCGCCGGCCTGTCGATCTCGGCCCCGGCCGACCGCTTGCAGGAAGAATGGGTGGAAGACCTGGTGCAGACCGCTGCCAGGATTTCGTCGACGCTCGGCTACCGGCCGGTAGCGGCGATCTGATGCCTGGATGCGGTCGCGCCAGGTTGCTGGAACCTGCCGCGACAGGTTCTTAGTTCAAGCCCGGCGTGGCCGGTGCGCTGGCAGTAATCGTCGGCGGACGCACGGCGTCGACGTCCATGCGATCCGGCAGCGCCTCGATCCAGCGCCGGATGCGGCTGGCGTCGGCGGTGCGCGACATCTTGCCCTTCGAATCGAGGAACACCATCACCACGTTGCGGCCATGGATCATGGCCTGCATCACCAGGCAACGCCCTGCTTCGTTGATGAAGCCGGTCTTTTGCAGGCCGATATTCCAGTCAGGCAGCGTCACCAGGTAGTTGGTGGTGTTGTAGTGCATGGTGCGGCCGCTGGCGTTCACGGTCGACTTCGGCGTGGTGGAGAATTCGCGCAGCAGCGGCTCGCGGTGCGCCACCGTGACCAGCTTGGCCAGGTCGCGCGCGCTCGACACGTTCTGGCTCGACAGGCCGCTGGTGTCGACGTAGCGGGTATCGTTCATGCCCAGCTCGCGCGCCTTGGCGTTCATGGCGGCGACGAAGGCCGTGATCCCGCCTGGATAGTTGCGTCCCAGCGCCGCAGCGGCGCGGTTTTCTGAACTCATCAAGGTGATGTGCAGCAGTTCGCGGCGCGTCATGCGCGCGCCCACCGGCAGGCGTGAGCTGCTGTATTTGTGGCGGTCGACGTCGGCGTCGGTAACGCGCAACTCTTCGTCGAGATCCTGCTTGGCCTCCATCACGATCAAGCTGGTCATGAGCTTGGTGATCGAGGCGATCGGCAGCGCCACGTTGGCGTTCTTTTCAAACAGCACTTCTGCACTGTTCTGGTCGATCACGAAGGCGACGTTCGAGCGCAGATCAAGCGGATCATCGGTCTTGCCCAGGCCAGCCCGGTCGCCCATGCTGCGCGGCGCCAGCACGGCGGCCGCGGCAACGGCGCCGCCGGCCACCGCGGCGCGGCGCATCGGCACATAGGTGACCACGCGCTTGCCGCGTACGGTCTTGACGCGGCGGATCATGCGGGGGCGGTTGTCGTCGGCCTTGGCCACGTCCTGGCGCCTGGCGCGTTTGGCCTTGCGCACAACTTTGCGCTTGGGCGCTTTCTTGACGACCTTTTTTGCTTTGGACGGCTGGGCTTTCTCGGTGGCGCCAGCGCCGGCACCGGCGGCATGCACCGGCGCAAGTGCGAACAGTGCTGAAACGATGGCAGCCAATGCAAATTTGAACATGCTAAAACCCTTGGACGCAAACTGATGAGGTACAGGTGAAGTGTAGCGGAACAGGTCCTGATCGCAAGCACAAATCAGCTGCTGTGCGGCAACAATCTCACCAAAACAACATCCATCTCTGGAAAAAGTTCCTTTTGATATCAATGAGATACGATAAATACATCATGTAAATTCGCCAACTGGATCCACTATTCCAGAAATCGTGCAAAGGCGCTGCTCGGGGCGCGCTCGGTGACCAGCGTGTTTTCGATCCGGGCCGGGTCAGCCCAGCCCAGCGCCATGCCGCAGACCACCATGTCCTGCTCGGGCAACCCGAGTTGCATGGCGATGATTCGATGATACTGGGTAAATGCCGCCTGCGGACAAGTATCGAGCCCGCGCGCGCGCGCCGCCACCATGATGTTTTGCAGGAACATGCCGTAGTCGAGCCATGAGCCCTGCTCCATCACCCGGTCGATCGTAAAGATCAATCCTACGGGTGCATCGAAGAACGCATAGTTGCGCGCATGCTGGGCCGCCATGCCGGGCTTGTTTTCGCGCGTCAGGCCAAGCAGGCTGTACAGGTCCCAACCGACCTTGCGGCGGCGGTCGATATACGGGCTCACCCACTCGCGCGGGTAGTATGGATACTCCTCGCTGTGTTCACGCGCCTGCGCCGGATCGGCGTTGACAGCCAGGATCGCGTCCGACAAGCGGCGCTTGGCCTGGCCGGTGAGCACATGCACTTTCCACGGCTGGGTATTGGTGCCGGACGGGGCGCGCGCGGCGACATCGAGGATGCGCGCGATCTCGTCGCGCTCGACCGGCTGGTCGAGGAAGGCGCGGATCGAACGGCGCGAGGTGATGGCCGCATCGACGGCTTCTTGCTGGGGACTGGACAGCATGGATGCTCCTCTAGGATCTTGAAGACCGGGGTTTTCTCACGACAAAGGCGACACCGGTCACGGCCACCGCCATGCCCGCCAATGCGAGCGGGCTGAACGATTCACCGAACAGCAGCCAGGCCATGATCGCGGTCGTCGGTGGGGTCAGGTACATCAGGCTCGTGACTTCGGTTGCGCCGCTACGCCCGATCAGGCGAAACAGCAAAAAGATGGCGCCGATCGACAGCGCGAATACCGACCACAGCCAGGCGACGATGAAGTCAAGGCTCCAGCTGATGCTCGAGAATGTCAAATCAAGGTGTTCCAGCCACAGCGCCAGCGGCAGCAGCGCCAGCACGGTGGCGCCGAACTGGATCGCGGTGCCGGTGCGCAGATCGAAGCGCGGGCAGAAATGGCGCTGGTACATGGTGCCGGCGGTGATACTGATCAGCGCGAACAGGCACAGCATCAAAGCCGGCAGCGACAGGCCGGCCAGGTTCAGCTTGGCGTACACCACCAGCGCCACCCCCGACAGCCCGAGCAGCAGGCCGAGCCATTGCAGCGGACGTACCCGCTCGCCGATCAGTGGCGCCGCAACCGCAGTAAGGATCGGCTGCATGCCGACGATCAGGGCAGTAAGGCCGGCCGGCATGCCAAGCTTGATCGCCGCCCACACGCCGCCCAGGTAACCGGCCTGCAGCAACAGGCCGGCGACGGCGATATGGCGCATCTGCGCGCGTGGCGGCCACGGCGCGCGCCACAGCAGCACGATCGGCAGCAGCACCGCCAGCACACCAAGGCAGCGCAGGATCAGGAAGGTCAGCGGCGGCGCGTACGGCAAACCGAGCTTAGCGACGATGAAGCCGGTGCTCCACAAAAAGACGAAAAACAGCGGCACCGGCGACAGCCAGCCAGGGGATGACGTGGCGGACTGGCTGGACAAGGCGGATGCGCGGTTGGGCATGGCAAGTCGGCTGGCGCTAGCGCGTGGCAGTTGGGAAAAACACAAGCGACGAGTCTAACATGCTGCTTGGCACAAAGTATCCGCGCCATGAAATCGATATCACTTTGATCTATGTCAATTGACAATTCTGACGAGAAATGCAGTCGGGCGTTTTATGTCATTTGGATGGTGCAACGCACCAAAAAAGCTTGACGCTTCAATAGAAGTGGTTGAAAATTCGCCCTGTTGCGGTGCACAAAAAAGAGTCTCGTCGATTTGTATGAAGAACCTGCCTCACCTGAGCAATAGTCCATTTACAAAACGTACCAATTTTGGAGAGCCACATGTTTGCAATCCCTGAACAGTTTTCGAATGCCACCAAAGCCAGCCTTGAATCGCAGTTCGCGCTGATGTCGTCGCTGACTTCGAAGACGTTCGAAGGCATGGAGAAGTTGGTTGAACTGAACCTGGCCACTGCGCGTGCCAGCCTGGAAAACTCGACCGCCGTCACCCGCCAATTGCTTGGCGCCAAGGGCCCGCAAGAATTCTTCTCGGTCACCGCTGCCCTGGCCCAGCCGAACGCAGAAAAAGCCATGGCTTACAGCCGCCAGCTGGCCTCGATCACCACCAGCACCGGTGCCGAGTTCTCGAAAGCCGCTGAAAGCCAGATTGTCGAAGCCAACCGCAAGGTGATTTCGCTGGTCGACGAAGTGAGCAAGAACGCCCCGGCCGGTTCGGAAAACTTCGTGGCCGCCGTCAAGACCGCGATCAGCAACGCCAACGCCGGTTACGAGCAGTTCAGCAAGACCACCAAGCAAGCCGTTGAAACGATGGAAAACAACGTCAACAGCGCAGTGTCGCAGTTCTCGGCCAACGCCAGCAAGGCAGCCGGCGTCGCATAAAGCCGCGCAGCAGCACATCGAACGGCCGGCAACGCTCACGCGTTCCGGCCTTTTTCAATTGTCGCACCCCGCCTGGCAAACCTTGCGTGGTTCGGCCCGCACTGCATCACTCTCCCAGATACGCCGCCTGCACGCGCGGATCGCTCAGCATATCGCGCGCATTGCCGCTCATGGTGATCGCGCCCGAATCCATCACATAGCCGCGGTGCGCGGCCTGCAGCGCCAGCTTGGCGTTCTGCTCGACCAGCAAGATCGTGATGCCCTGCGCCGACACATCGCGAATCACCTCGAAGATCTTCTCGACCATGATCGGCGCCAGGCCCATCGACGGTTCGTCCAGCAGCAGCAGGGTCGGATGGCACATCAATGCGCGCGCCATGGCCAGCATCTGCTGCTCGCCGCCCGACAAGGTACCGGCCAGCTGCGAGGAACGCTCTTTCAGGCGCGGAAACACCGCATACCACTTGTCGATATCGGCCTCGATCCCGGCCTTGTCGCGGCGCGTATAGGCGCCCATCAACAGGTTCTCGTGGATCGACATACGGGTGAACACGCCGCGCCCTTCCGGCACCATCGCCAGCTTCTGCTGCACCAGGCGATGCGATTCGGCGCCGCGCAGCGGCTGGCCCAGATAAGTGATCTCGCCTTCGACCTTGCATGGCGGCAGGGTGCCGGTGATCGCCTTCAGGGTGGTGGTCTTGCCGGCGCCATTGGCCCCGATCAGCGTCACCAGTTCGCCCTTGCCGACCTGCAGGTCGACGCCCTTGACCGCCTTGATGCCGCCATACGCCACCTTCAGGCCGGCGATGTTCAGAACAATGTCCATCAGTGCGCTCCTCCCAGATAGGCATCGATCACGGCCTGGTTTTTCTGGATCTCGGCCGGCAATCCTTCGGCGATGCATTTGCCGTACTCGAGCACCGTGATGCGGTCGCACAGGCCCATCATGAGTTTGACGTCGTGCTCGATCAGCAGCACCGTCTTGCCCTCGGCCTTGATCTTGAGCAGCAGCTCGCGCAGCGCCAGCTTTTCGGTGGCGTTCATGCCGGCCGCCGGTTCGTCCAGCGCCAGCAGTTGCGGATCGGTCGCCAGCGCGCGCGCGATTTCCAGGCGCCGCTGGTCGCCATACGACAGGTACTTTGCCGTGCGCTCGGCAAACTGGCCGATGCCGACAAAATCGAGCAACTCTTGCGCGCGCGTGCGGATCGCCGCTTCTTCTTCGCGCGCCGCCCGGTGGCGCAGGATGGCGCCCAGCACGCCCTGCCTGGTGCGCACGTGGCGCCCGACCATCACGTTTTCGAGTGCGCTCATCTCGCCAAACAGGCGGATATTCTGGAAGGTGCGCGCAATGCCGGCTTGCGCCACCGCATGCGGCGCCGAGGGCGAATACGGTTTGCCGGCCAGTTCGAAGCTGCCACTGTCTGGCTGGTAGAGGCCGGTGATCACGTTAAAAAACGTGGTCTTGCCGGCGCCGTTGGGCCCGATCAGGCCGACGATCTGGCCTTGCGCGACCTGGATGCCGACATCGGTCAGCGCCTGCAAACCGCCAAAGCGTTTATTCACGCCGGAAATATTCAGGAGAACTTGTTGGCTCATGGTGTTTTTCTCAGGCAGTCGAGGCTTCTTCATCCTCGCGCGCCAGGGCGGCGTTGGGACGCTCTTCCTTGTTGGGCGACGGCCACAAGCCGGCCGGGCGCACCAGCATGATCAAGACCAGCGCCAGGCCGTACAGCAGCTGGCGCAGCACTTCGGCCTCGATCACGATGCGGCCAAACACCGCCATCTGGAACGGATCGACGACGTGGCGCAGCACTTCGGGCAAGGCCGCCAGCAGCACGCCGCCCAGCACCACGCCCGGGATATGGCCGATACCGCCCAATACCACCATCGCCAGTACGGCGATCGATTCGGTCAGCGAGAACGATTCTGGCGAAACGAATCCCTGGAACGCACCGAACATGGCGCCGGCCACGCCGCCGAACGAGGCGCCCATCGCGAACGCCAGCAGTTTGACGTTGCGGGTATTGATGCCCATCGCCTTGGCTGCGATCTCGTCTTCGCGGATCGCCACCCAGGCGCGGCCCAGGCGCGAATGCTGCAGGCGGCCGGTGACGAAAATGGTAACAATCACCAGGAACAGGAACAAAAAATAGTAGGCGTTCACCGACGGCATCGCGTAGCTGCCGATGTACACGGTGGAGTTAGTACCCGCTTCGCCCGCCAGCGACACGCCGAACACGCGGATCGGGTCGATCATATTGATGCCCTGCGAGCCGTTGGTGACGTTGATCGGGTCGTTCAGGTTGAGCATGAAGATGCGGATGATCTCGCCAAAGCCGAGGGTCACGATGGCCAGGTAGTCGCCGCGCAGCTTCAGGGTTGGCGCGCCCAGCAACGCGCCGCACAAGCCGGCGCACAGCCCCGCCAGCGGCACGATCGCCCACACCGACAGGTGGATGCCGTTCTGCGCGATCTCGGGACCGAAGAAGGCGACCAGCGCCTCGCCCAGCGCCGGCGAATAATAGATGATCGATTCGAGCAGCGCCGCGAACTGGGGCGACGAAAACAGCCCGACCAGGTAGGCGCCGACGGCGAAAAAGGCGATGTAGCCAAGGTCGAGCAGGCCGGCGAAGCCGACCACGATGTTCAGTCCCAGCGCCAGCATGATGTACAACAGCGCCATGTCGATGATGCGCACCCAGGAATTGCCGAACTGGGACGCAAAGAACGGGAACGCCAGCATCACGGCCAGCAGCGCCGCCATGCTGATATATGCCTGGCGCGGCTGGTGGCGGGTGTCGAAAGTCAAAAGTGCCATGTCAGTATCCTCTCGCAGGGGTGAACATCAGGCACGGTCGGCCACACGCTCGCCCATGATGCCGGACGGGCGCAGGGTCAGCACCAGGATCAGCACCACGAAGGCGAAGATGTCCTGGTAATGGCTGCCGAGGAAGCCGCCGGTCAGGTCGCCCAGGTAGCCGGCGCCGAGCGCTTCGATGATCCCCAGCAGCAAGCCGCCGACCATGGCGCCATAGATATTGCCGATCCCGCCCAGCACCGCCGCGCAGAACGCCTTCAGGCCCGGCAGCACGCCCATGGTGAAGGTGATCGAGGCGTAGTTGGCGCCCCACATCACGCCGGCCACGGCCGCCAGCGCGGCGCCGATGGCAAAGGTGGTGACGATGACGCGGTTCGAATCGACGCCCATCAGGCCGGCCACGCGCGGATTCTCGGCCACGGCGCGCATCGCGCGGCCCATGCGGGTGCGCTCGACCAGCAGCACCAGCGCGCCCATGGCGACGGCGGCCAGCACCAGCAGCAACACCTGGGTCTGCGAAATCATGGCCCCGCCAATGACGATCGGTTCGGACGACAGCAGCTGCGGGAATGGGATCGGATTGCGGCCCCAGATCATCATGGCGAAGGTTTGCAGCAAAATCGAGATGCCGATCGCCGTGATCAAGGGCGCCAGGCGCGGCGCATTGCGCAGGCGGCGGTAAGCCACCCGTTCAATCAGGATATTCACCAGCATCGTGACCGGGATCGCGCCCAGAATCGCCAGCGCCAGTTGCACATAGCCGGGCAAGCCGGGGATATACGCGTCCAGCAATTGCAGGATGGTCAAGCCGACCATGGCGCCGATCATCAGCACATCGCCGTGGGCGAAGTTGATCAGGTTGAGAACGCCATACACCATCGTGTAGCCGAGCGCGACCAGCGCATACATGCTGCCCAGCACCAGGCCGTTGAGTAGTTGTTGGAGAAAAGTTTCCATCGTTTTCCGCCTGCCTTCCGATCAAACAAAAACGGCATCCCGATCGAATCGGGATGCCGCTCATGGTCTGCTGCCGTTACCGTAAAGTGAACCGTGTTCCGCAAAACACAACCGTTACGCGAACAGTTGCCAAGACAAATTTCCGAGCGTCGCCATCATAGCTTGGCTTTTAGAAAACTAACAACGGTTAATCAGGGCAAAGGCAAATTTTGTCCTTGGCCAGAACGGAAAATAATGTTCAGGCCAACGGTGCCGGGACGACTGGAGCTGCCGGGGCGGCCTTGTCGGCGCGCACGCCGTCCAGGCCCTTCGGCAGCGGGAAGGTGACGTTTTCTTCAACGCCTTCGAGTGCGCGCACGCTGGCCGCGCCCAGTTCCTTGAGGCGATCGATCACGGCCTGCACCAGCACTTCCGGGGCCGAGGCGCCGGCGGTGACGCCGATGCGCTTCTTGCCGGCGATCCAGGTCGGATCGATGTTCGAGGCATTGTCGACCATATACGCCGGCGTGCCCATCTTGTCGGCCACTTCGCGCAGACGGTTCGAGTTGGAGCTGTTCGGGCTGCCGACCACGACCACGACTTCGACCTGCGGCGCCAGGAACTTGACGGCTTCCTGGCGGTTGGTGGTGGCGTAGCAGATGTCGCCCTTCTTCGGCTCGATGATGTTCGGGAAGCGCACCTTCAGCGCTTCGATGATCTCGGCGGTATCGTCGACCGACAGCGTGGTCTGCGACACGTAGGCAAGTTGATCGGGATTGCGCACCTGCAGCGTCTGCACATCGTCGACCGTCTCGACCAGGTGCATGCCCTCTTCGGCCTGGCCCATGGTGCCTTCGACTTCAGGGTGGCCATCGTGGCCAATCATGATGATCTCGGCGCCCTGCTTGCGCATCTTGGCCACTTCCACATGAACCTTGGTCACCAGCGGGCAGGTGGCGTCAAATATGGTCAGGCCGCGCGCTTCGGCGTCGGCGCGCACGGCTTTCGAGACGCCATGTGCCGAAAACACCAGCGTGTTGCCGGCCGGGACGTCTTCAAGTTCCTCGATGAAGATCGCACCCTTGGCGCGCAGGTCTTCTACCACATAGGCGTTGTGCACGATTTCGTGACGAACATAGATCGGGGCGCCGAATTGCTTCAGGGCGCGCTCGACGATCTCGATCGCACGGTCCACGCCGGCACAAAAGCCGCGCGGCTGGGCTAGCAGAATCTCATTTTCCATAGATTTTTCCTGGTGTCCTGGATTACAGAACCGAAATCAGTTTCACTTCGAATTGCAGCGGCTGGCCAGCCAGCGGATGGTTGAAGTCAAACACCGCCGCGGTGTCGCGCATCTCGAGCAGCACACCGGCAAAACGGCCGCCCTTGGGTGCATTGAATTCGACCACTTCGCCAACCGTGTAGTCGGTGCCCGGCACCGAGTTCTCGTCCAGCGTGGCTTTCGAGACCGACTGGATCAGATCCGGGTTGCGGTCGCCAAAACCATCGGCGGCGCTGAGATCGAAGGTCTGGTGCGTGCCTTCAGGCAGGCCGAGCAGGCGCTGCTCGAGAAACGGCGCCAATTGCCCCTGACCCAGCAGCAATGTGGCCGGCGTGCCATTGAAAGTGGTAACGATATCCGACCCGCCGGCAACGGCCAGGCGGTAATGCAGGGTCAGATACGACGATTCGGTGACGACGGGCGGTGCGATGGACATGTTCTTTGTGGTGACAGGGATACCTGATCAGGCAAACCGCTATTGTAAGCCACGCGCGCGGCTTGCGCCTTGCGTACCGCTTTGAGCGCCTTTTTTTAGCCAAGGATGCGACATGGGAATCTGCGATTGGCCCGAGCACGAGCGTCCCCGCGAGCGCCTGCTGCGCGATGGCGCCGGCGCCTTGTCCGATACCGAACTGCTGGCCATTTTCCTGCGCGTGGGCGTGGCCGGCAAGAGCGCGGTGACGCTGGCCGGCGACGCCCTAACCCACTTCGGCTCGCTGCATCGACTGCTGCACGCCGAAGCGACCGAGTTCGGCACGCTGCACGGATTGGGGCCGGCCAAGTACGCCCAGTTGCAGGCTGCCGTGGAACTGACCCGGCGCGCGGTGGCCGAACAGTTCCACCGTGAAGCGCTGTGCTCGCCGCAGGCGGTGCGCCAGTACCTGCGCAGCCAGTTCGCGCTGCAGACCCATGAATCGTTCGTGGTGCTGTTTCTGGACGTGAAGAATCGGCTGATCAATTGTGAAGAAATGTTCAAGGGCACATTGACCCATACCAGTGTGTACCCGCGCGAAGTGGTCAAGGCGGCGCTGCGGCGCAACGCCGCGGCCCTGATCCTGGCGCATAACCACCCTTCCGGCGTGGCCGAACCGAGCGAAGCCGATCTGCGGCTGACCGCGGCCCTGGTGCAGGCGCTGGCGCTGGTCGACGTGCGGGTGCTGGATCACTTCGTCGTTGCCGGTGAGCAGGTGCATTCGTTCGCCGAAAGCGGGCAGTTGTGACGCAGATGCCGCACGGACGCTTCCCGACAACAGCATGACCGTAAGGACGTTTTGTCGGAATTACACAGCGTAAACAGCGGCTTACGACACTCAGCAACAATTGTTAAATATAGCAACATGCAAAAGACACCTTTGTTTTTCGCAAGTGATTGATTCAGCGTCGTTTTTCGCGCTATACTCTCGTTTTTCCAATTCTGGAATATATTTAAGGAGTGCACTATGGCACGTGTCTGCCAAGTAACCGGCAAGGGTGTGATGGTTGGTAACAACGTCTCCCACGCTAATAACAAAACGAAGCGTCGTTTCCTGCCGAACCTGCAGAACCGTCGCATCTTCGTCGAATCCGAAAACCGTTGGGTGTCGCTGCGTCTTTCGAACGCCGGCCTGCGCGTGATCGACAAGCTCGGCATCGATGCCGTGCTGACCGACATGCGCGCCCGTGGCGAAAAAGTTTAATTAGGAGCTATCATGGCAAAAACTGGCCGCGACAAAATCAAGCTGGAATCGACCGCAGGTACTGGTCACTTCTACACCACCACCAAGAACAAGCGCACGATGCCGGCGAAAATGGAAATCACCAAATTCGACCCGAAAGCACGTAAGCACGTGATCTACAAAGAAACCAAGATCAAGTAATCGATCCTGTGTTCCTTGAAAAAGCCGCCGGCGCAAGCCTGGCGGCTTTTTTATTGTCAGCTCGTATCGGATCCGATCGCCGCGCGGCACTGCACTGGTACTGCGCGCGCATGGCCCCATGAAAAACGGCTCCCGAAGGAGCCGTGTTCGTTTGTCGCTGCCAGACGTCAATCAGGCATAACTACGCAAGCGCAACGAGAACTCTTGCAGCGCCTTGATCCCCGACGCTTCCGCGCGGTTGCACCAGTCTTGCAGCTGATGCAGCAACTGGTCGCGGGTCGAGTGCGAACGCTCCCAGATCGCGCCCAGTTCCACGCGCATCTGGTGCATCGTTTCCAGCGCCTTGCTGTGCTGGAACAGCTCGACCAGTTGCTGCTTCTGCGAACTTTCGAGTTTGGCCGGCTCGCGCTGCATCAGCTTGCGCGAACTTTTCAGGAAGCGCGATTCGAGCTCGGCCTTGTCCTTCAGGTGCTCGAATTCTTCGTGGAAGGCGTGGCGCACCGACTTGGCATATTTCGCCATCACGTCGTAGCGGTTGGCGATCACCGATTGCAGCGTTTCCAGGTCGGCCTGCACCTTGGTCTTGTCCAGCTTTGGCTTCGGCGCGACTTTCTTCACCTTGGCCAGGCCCACCATTTCGAGGGCGCGGATATAACCCCAGCCCAGGTCGATTTCATACCACTTGCTCGACAGCTTGGCCGAGGTGGCGTGGGTGTGGTGGTTATTGTGCAGTTCTTCGCCGCCGATCAGGATGCCCCACGGGAAGATGTTGGTTGCTGCATCATTGCAATCGTAATTGCGGTAACCCCACCAGTGGCCCAGGCCATTGATGATGCCGGCGGCCGTGATCGGAATCCACATCATCTGGATCGCCCACACGGTCAGGCCCAGCACGCCGAACAGCGCGACGTTGATGAACAACAGCGCCACCACGCCGGCCGCGCTGTGTCCGGTGTACACATTGCGCTCGATCCAGTCGTCCGGGGTGCCATGGCCATACTTGTCCATGGTTTCTTTATTCTTGCTCTCAATGCGGTACAGCTCGGCGCCTTCGAGCAGCACCTTGCGGATGCCGCGCGTTTGCGGGCTGTGCGGATCTTCTTCGGTGTCGCACTTGGCGTGGTGCTTGCGGTGGATCGACGCCCATTCCTTGGTGACCTGGCCCGTGGTCAGCCACAGCCAGAAACGGAAGAAATGGCTCGGGATCGCGTGCAACTCGAGCGCCCGGTGCGCCTGATGGCGGTGCAGGTAGATCGTTACACTGGCGATCGTGATGTGAGTCACCACTAACGTGTAGATCACGACTTCCCATGCCGAAAAGTCCAGCAGGCCGGTCGACAGGAACGACAGCACAGCGTGCAAGGCGTCACTAAAGAAATTCATTCATTCTCCAAAGGGAATTGTATGATGTACAACCACCGCGACTGCACAAGCATAACCCCGGCATTTTACGCGGTTCTACTGCCGCACGGCAGCTATGTTACACATGCCGTGCGTCATCCACACTGCTGCAATTGCACAAATTACCTGAGCAAGTCTGCGCTTGTTTGGCCTTGTGCGTGCGGCGTGCGCGCGACGATCGAGGTGATATGGGCGTCGAGCAGACGCGTATCCATCGATGGATGACCGAGCTTGATGACGCCGGCCTGTACCAGATCGTAGATCTTGCGGTTGACTGCCGAGATTGGTCCGCTCTGCCCGTTTTCCGGGTCGCCCAGCCAGAATCCGACTTCGAGTTCGTAGCCATCGGCGGCAAAGGCATTGAGCAGCACGTTCGGCGCCGGCGCCTCGAGCACCCGCGCCACGTCTTTCGGCAATTGCTCCAGCAGCGGCATGATTTCGGACAGCTTGCTGTCGTACGACACCACCAACCTGGTGATGGCGCGCACGTTGCGGTTGGTGCCGGACTGGTTCAGCACCACGCCGGTGATTAACATCTCGTTCGGCAACAAGGTCTGGGTACCGTCGGCGCCGCGCAACACCGTGTAGCGAGTATTGATGCGCGCCACTTTACCCGAGTATTTGTCGAGCGTGATCGGGTCACCGATCGACAGGCTGCGCTCGAACAGGATGATGAAACCCGACACATAGTTACTGGCAATGCGCTGCATGCCCAGACCCAGGCCAACGCCAAGGGCGCCGCCGAACACCGACAGCACGGTCAGGTCGAGTCCGGCCAGCGATAGGCTGAACAGCAGCGCGACCAGGATCAGCGCCGCGCGCCCGACCCGCGCCAGCGCCACCCGCAGCGAACTGTGCATGCGCTCGAAGCCCATCATGCGCTCTTCCAGCGCGGCGCCGGCCCACAGCGCCAGCATCATCAGCACCACGATCGAGACCGCGCCCTGCAACAGGTCGGCGATCGAGACCTTGTTCTTGCCGATCGGCAGCACCGTGTGCTCGAGCGCGTGGATCACGTCGGGCAATACGCCGGTCAGGTGCAGGGCCACGATGACCCAGGCCACCAGGGCGAATACTTTTTCGAACGTCTTGAGGGCAGCGCCCAGCTGTTGACGGCGCGCGAAGGCGCGCCGCAGCAGGTAGAAGAAGGTCCGGATTACCGCCAGCGACATGGCAAGCGGTAAAGCAACGCGCAGCAAGTGCACGCTGTAATAGCTCTGCATGACTGTCTTGGACAGCGCCAGCAAGCCAAAGATCAGGAGCGGCCCCAGCACACGGCCGAAGCTGCCCAGTCCGACGCCCATCAGACCGCTGCGCGGCGTGCGGTTTTTCAGCAGCGATCGGTGAATCAGCCACGCCAGGCCCCAGCCGACGACCACGCTGCCAATGATCACAAGTACCTGCCACAGGATGGCCGGATTGCGGAAATCGGCGAGCAGGTCGTCCAGCAGGTCTGACAGCGGCATGCGGACTCCTTACTTAGTCAGCAGCGTCAGCAGTTGGCTCGGCGGCGTCGCCTTCGGCATCGTCAGCCACCCTGGCTGCTTTTGGCGGCTTGACCACGGCTTTACGCTCCATCACGGCAGCGAAGAAGCCGTCGGTCTGGTGCTTGTGCGGCAGCAATTTAAGGTAGTCGCCCATCTCGAGCTCGATCTTTTGCTCGGCCAGCACCTCGTGCATTGGCACCAGGTCGAAGTCCGGGTGGCTCGCCAGGAATTGCTCGACGATAAAATCGTTTTCTTCGGTCAGCAGGCTGCAGGTGGCGTACACCAGGCGACCGCCGCCCTTGACCAGGCGCGCGGCGCCGTCCAGGATCGATGCCTGCTTTTCTTGCATCTCACCCACGGCGCCCGGCAGCTGGCGCCACTTGACGTCCGGATTGCGGCGCAGCGTGCCCAGGCCCGAGCATGGCGCATCGACCAGCACGCGGTCGATCTTGCCGGCCAGACGTTTCACTTTGGCGTCGCGCTCGTGCGCGATCAGCACCGGATGCACGTTCGACAGGCCACTACGCGCCATGCGCGGCTTGAGTTTGCTCAAACGCTTTTCAGAAACATCGAAGGCATACAGGCGACCGGTATTGCGCATCGCCGCGCCCAGCGCCAGCGTCTTGCCGCCGGCGCCGGCGCAGAAGTCGACCACCATCTCGCCGCGACGGGCGCCGACGATCTGCGACAGCACCTGGCTGCCCTCGTCCTGCACCTCGATCGCGCCTTGCTTGAACAGTTCCAGGTTTTGCAGCGCAGGCTTCTTGAGCACGCGCAGGCCGAGCGGCGCATACGCCATCGGCTCGGCGATGATCGGCGCTTCGGCCAGCTTGGCGATCACATCGTCGCGCTCGGCCTTGATCGAATTGACGCGCAAGTCGAGCGGCGCCGGCGTGTTGAGCACGGCGGCCAGTTCGAGCGCTTCCTGCTCGCCGAACTGCTTGACGAATTTTTCGTACAGCCACTGCGGCAGGTTGGCGCGGATCGGGCCCGGCAGCAGGTTGCGGTCGACTTCCTGGATGCGGGTCAGGAAATGGGTCTCGTCTTCGGTCAGGCCACCGATGGTGTCGATGCCGGCCGTCTCGGCCAGGCCCAGCAGCGCCAGGCGGCGCATCGATGGCGTGTTGCCGCCGCTGGCGAAATCGGTGAAGAACGATTTATTGCGCAGCACAGCGTAGACCGCCTCGGCGATGACGCCGCGCTCGCGGCCGCCGAAGCGCGGATTGTCCTTGAAGAAGCGCGACAGGGTCACGTCGGCGGGGGCGGTAAAACGCAAAATGTCGCGCAAGACTTCTTCGGTCTTGGCGACGATCGCTGGAGGCAATCTCATGTAAATCCTTGAATTAGCTGCTGATGGTGTCGAGCGCGCCGGTAGAGTGGGCGCCTTCGGAAATTCGTACGGCGCCGCCCTCGATGGCCAGGCGCCCTTCCACGAACAGCTGCACCGCCCGTGGGTAAATCTTGTGTTCCTCAACCAGTACGCGCGCCGACAATGTGTCTTCGGTGTCGCCTGGCATGACCGGTACTTTGGCCTGCAACACCGCCGGGCCATGGTCGAGCTCGGCCGTGACGAAGTGCACGGTGGCGCCATGTTCGGTGACGCCGGCATCGATCGCCTGCTGATGCGTGCCCAGCCCCGGGAACAAGGGCAACAGCGACGGATGAATATTCATCATGCGTCCGGCATAGTGTTCGACGAATGGCGCTGTCAAAATACGCATGAAGCCGGCCAGCACCACCAGATCGGGGGCAAAGCCGTCAATCGTTTCCTGCAGCTTGGCGTCGAACTCGGCGCGGGTGGCGAACGCCTTGTTCGACACCACCGCAGTCGGGATCCCGCGCGCCTGGGCAAACGCCAAACCACCGGCTTCGGGCTTGTTGCTGATCACCGCTGCAATACGTGCTGGCCAGCCCTGGCTCTCGGCCGCGCGCACGACCGCTTCCATATTGCTGCCGCGGCCAGAAATGAGGATCACGATATTTTTCATGGCCGGCATTGTACCGTATCGGCACCGGCCAATCGCAGCCTCGCGGCCATGACTTTGGCTACTTAAACGGCCGGAACGTCGGTCTGGAGGACGGTCGCGAACGAATAAAAGACGCGGAATGGCACCTTCTTTTCGGCCCAGAACTCGGCCGCATCGCGGAACACGTCGAGCAGGTTTTCGCGCGCTTCCTTGTCGAATTTTTGCGCGGTTGGCAGTTGTTCCAATACAACAAGGAAGCCTGGCTGCGGGCCGGCTTCATGGATGGTTTCGGTCAAGCACTTACGCAGAGCATCGAAGTTCTTGCTGCAAGGTTTGGGGAAATGAAAGTTCTCGCCAATGCGCGCGCAGACCTGTTGCTTGGTCAGTGTATTCGCGCAATGTGCATACAGGAAGTGATGGCCTTGTTTTCCGGCCTCTTGTTGCAGATCGTCTACGCGAAACGCGCGGATCGCCTGCACAAGATTTGGCGCCACCCTCATCAACAAACTCATTTTTTCCTCAAGTTGACCTGTCAGACCCGCGCCAAAGCGCCACCCATCGCGGCGCCCGGTGACGCCGCTGTTGCTTACCTCGCTGTCGTTGCTATACGCCAATAAATCCATGATTTGTGTAAGGGTAACGTTTTGTGGTATTGGAAGCAACCCAAATGTGAGTTTCGAAACCCCATTTGTAATAAATGGTAGGGTCAACTGTCACGAAAAATCAGCCGGATCGCGCTGCTTCATTCTGGCGTGAGTCGGAATACCGATATATCGCTGTTACATTTTGTTGCCACGCGGATTCGGATGCTTTTCAGGGAAAGGATTACCATGAAGGTCTGAAAAAATTCGCGGTTCTGTCACCGCACCACCCACGAGGACATCCATGAACATCCAAGCCAAACTGATCGTCGCGGCCCTTGGCATCGCCGCCCTGCCGTTGGCCCAGGCGGCCGATTTCGAAGACTTCGGCCGCGTGGTGCGCGTCGAGCCACGCCTCGAGCAAGTGCGCACCCCGCGCCAGGAATGCCGTACCGAATACGTGCAAGTGCCGGTGCAGCAAGAACGCAGCGCTGGCGGCGGCATCGTCGGCGGCATCGCCGGCGCGCTGCTCGGTAACCAGATCGGCAGCGGCGGTGGCCGTGTCGCGGCAACTGCCGCCGGCGCCATCGCTGGCGCCATGGTTGGCGACCGGGTCGACAACAACGGTCGTCCGGTCAACAACGTGCAAGAACAGGCCGTGCGCCAGTGCCGCACCGTGGAAGCGATCGAGCAGCGCAACGCCGGCTACAACGTCACGTACGAATACCGCGGCCAGACCTACACCTCGCTGATGAACAGCGATCCTGGCAACCGCGTGCGCCTGCGCGTGTCGGTGCAGCCGATCGACGCAAGCAATCAAGCCTACAGCCAGTACTGATCGATTGTTGCGTTAGTTGCAAGCAGCGCGGCCGGACGGTGACGTCACGGCCGCGTTGTCATTTTCGGGATTGCCTTTGCGAGCTTGCGCTACGGGAACCCGTCCCCCGATAATAGGACGATTCCATCAGGCTGCCCTATGCTCATCAAACGCAAATCCATCGAACAGGCCGAATCGTCGCGCCGCCCCGCCCGCAAACCCAAGTTCGCGCCCGTCACGCTGTCGGAACAGGACGGCGTGCGCTATCTGCACTTCGGCACCGAATGGGTGCAAGGCGCCATGCGCATCCGTAAGCCAGACTGGCCAGAACTCGAATACGCGCAGCAGATGATGGCCTGGATGCTGTTCATCGACGCCCCGCGCGCGATCGGCCAACTGGGCCTGGGTACGGCGACCCTGACCAAGTTCTGCTATCGCCAGTTTCCCGAGGCAACCGTTACCGCGGTCGAGCTGAACGAGTCGGTAATCGCGATCTGCAATTCGATGTTCAAGCTGCCGCCGCAGGACGAGCGCCTGCAGGTGCTCGAGATGGATGCGCTCGACTTTGTCGAGGATGCGGCCAACCACGAGACCTTCGACGTGCTGCAGTGCGATCTGTACGACGCCACCGCGCGCGGCCCGGTGCTCGACACGCCCGAGTTCTACCGCGCCTGCGCCGATTGTCTGCGCGAGGGCGGCATCATGACGGTTAACCTGTTCGGCGACCACCCGAGCTTTGCCAAGAACCTGAAGGCCATGAAATTTGCCTTCGGCCACGTGATCTGCCTGCCCGAAGTACACGAAGGCAACGTAGTGGCGCTGTGCTTCAAGACCCGCCCCGTACTCGACCAGGAAGCGCTGGCTGCGCGCGCCGCGCAGATCGTGGCGCAAACCAAGCTGCCGGCCAAATCCTGGGTCAAGGGATTGTTCGCCACCGATTGACCCTTTTCACAAGGCCACCGTGAACGCCCCGCTCAAGCCAGCCAGCCTGCGCAAGCTCGATCTGCAATCGATTTTCTCGTGGCTGTTGGCCGACGGGATCGTCACCAAAGACAGTGTCAAGGCGCACTTCGCCCAGGCCCAGGGCATTCTCAAGAATGCGTCCGGGCCGATGCATCCGCTCACGGCCGTGGCGCAGTGCAAGCTGATCTCGAACCAGCCCCCGCACCGGCTGCTGACGCTCGATGTGCTGACCGAGTGGTGCGCGACCAAGGTCGGCCTGCCCTTCATGCGCATCGATCCGCTCAAGATCGACTTCACGCGGGTGGCGGACGTGATGTCGGCCGGCTATGCGGCGCGCTTCAATATCCTGCCGATCGAGATGAATGCGACCACGCTGGTGGTGGCCACGGCCGACCCGGCGCTGACCGAATGGGAAGAAGAGATCGCAAAAATCGCGCGCCGCCGCATTGAACTGGTGCTGGCCAACCCGCTCGACATCGCCCAGTACATCGCGCAATTCTTCGCGCTCGCCAAATCGATCCGCGACGCCAACCGCAACAGCGGCCAGGACGTGGCGATGCGCAACAACTTCGAGCAGCTGGTCGAGCTGGGCAAATCGAATAAACAGTTCGACGCCAACGACCAGCACATCGTCAACATCGTCGACTGGCTATGGGGCTACGCCTTCGAGCAGCGCGCCTCGGACATCCACCTGGAACCGAAGCGCGACATCGCCATGATCCGGTTCCGCATCGACGGCGTGCTGCACCAGGTGTACCAGGTGCCGGCGGTGGTGATGATCGCGATGACCGCGCGCATCAAGCTGCTGGGCCGGATGGATGTGATCGAAAAGCGCCGCCCGCAAGATGGCCGCATCAAGACGCGCACCAGTGGCGGCCAGGAAGTCGAGCTGCGCTTGTCGACCATGCCGACCGCGTTCGGCGAAAAGCTGGTGATGCGTATCTTTGACCCCGAAGTCGTGGTCAAGACGCTGCCGCAACTGGGCTTTCCGCCCGACGACGCGCAGCGCTGGGACGCGCTGACCGCGCGCCCGCACGGCATCATCCTGGTGACCGGGCCGACCGGCTCGGGCAAGACCACCACCCTGTACACCACGCTCAAGGCGCTGGCGACGAGCGAAGTGAATGTGTGCACGGTGGAAGACCCGATCGAGATGGTCGAGCCGTCCTTCAACCAGATGCAGGTGCAGCCAGGCATCGACCTGTCGTTTGCCGACGGCGTGCGCTCGCTGATGCGGCAGGATCCGGACATCATCATGGTGGGCGAGATCCGCGACCTGGCAACGGCCGAGATGGCGATCCAGGCGGCGCTGACCGGGCACCTGGTGTTTTCGACGCTGCATACGAATGACGCGCCGTCGGCGGTGGTGCGCCTGGTCGAACTGGGCGTACCGGATTATTTGCTGGAAGCGACCTTGATCGGCGTGATGGCGCAGCGGCTGGTGCGTACGCTGTGCCCGGCCTGCAAGGAAGCCGGTGGCGAGCTCAGTGACGAGACTTGGCAGAACATTGGCGGCGCGTGGGGAATTGCGAAACCGGCACCGGTCTATCGGCCGGTGGGTTGTCCCGAATGCCGGCAGACCGGGTATCGGGGGCGCACCGGGATCTATGAGCTGTTGACGGTGAGCGAAGGATTTGCTCGGCTGCTGCGCGAATCCGGGGATATCCAGGCGCTGCGGCGCCAGAGCGTGGCCGATGGCATGAAGCCGCTGCGCATTGCCGGGGCCATGAAGCTGGTGGAAGGCTTGACCACGGCGGACGAGGTGCTGAAGGTGACGTCGGCGCTGTCCTGAGGGGTGGCGCAAAGTTCCTCTGGCGCAAATCGGAATCGCTGGCTATAATACTGCCTCTTTCGGGTCGTTAGCTCAGCTGGTAGAGCAGCGGACTTTTAATCCGTTGGTCGCAGGTTCGAATCCCGCACGGCCTACCACGAATTTGTAGTATCAGATCAAGGCGTTACGAGCAATCGTGACGCCTTTTTTTGCGTCTGCAGCATCCTCTCTTTTCCCCTCTGCGCATTACGCTCCCTGGCACCTTCTGCCAGATCTGACGTCTGTAGAAACGGCTCACGAAACGCGTTGATCCCAGTCAATTTCAGCATAACGACATCGGGGTACCGTGTTCGCTGAACTTTTCAGTTGCACTACGGACATGCCGCGCAATCATCGGCGCTGTCAATAAGCGAAATTCAGCTGATCCCAGCGGACGCCGCGTTCCCAGCGTTTCCCGGCGCACCTCAATACATCTGGCTCATGCGGCTCGATTTTGCGTTCCATGCGCGGCCAGCATCTCGAGCTCAGCAATGCCAGATCAACGGATGGACAAACCATGACTGACCTGCAAGCACTGCTGCAAACCCACCAGAGTACCCGCCTGCTGCGCTTGTCGTTTCCGAAGAACGATGGCCCGCCAGTCAAGCTGATGGTGAACCGCTTCGCCGGCACGGAATACGTGTCGCGCGACTTCGAATTCAAGGTCGAACTGCTGAGCGACGACGCCGGGCTAGAACTTGAGGCGATGCACGGCAAGCTGCTGTGCATCTCGCTGGTACAGGCTGACGGCAGCCTGCGGCCATTCACCGGTTATGTGACGTCGTTCAGGCTGGTCAAAACAGATGGTGGCGTGGTCTTCTATGAAGCCGTCCTGATGCCATGGCTGGCCTACACGCTCCTGCGCCGCAACAACCGCTTGTTCCATGCGCAAAGCCTGTCCG
>Ga0265797_10001168_pt1 | contig 46829 bp, 41 predicted proteins | sample P2T30metagenome_FD_192433 | JGI IMG/M metagenome (GOLD analysis project Ga0265797, IMG submission 192433) | Plant litter microbial communities from East Loma Ridge, Irvine, California - P2 T30 | ecosystem: Environmental > Terrestrial > Plant litter > Unclassified | place: USA: California...
ATGTTGTATCGCTCGACGGACTGCCTCTGTCGTGCGGGCGCTGCCGTGCAGAACCTGTCCCATAATGCGTCCTTCCAAGCTTGCGCCGATGATGCACCATCAAAGTCCGGGATCAAACAGCCATTCGTGTCAGTATTCGCATTGTGCAGAAAAGCACTGTCCTTCTCCGTTAGGACGATTAAGCTAGGAAGTTATTGCTTTGCTTGAGCAACGGGAGCAACGGGAGCAACGGGAGCAACGGCTGCTATGGCTGCTAACGAAAGGAACGGTCGCGTCCTGCGATTTTTCGCTGGCGCAGACGATATTTAATCTTTACGGCACATGATCCGGAATTGTCGATTCTTATTGTCTAGTAACAAAGTTTCGATCGGCAAGACGACCGGCCAATTGTTCGCGAAGGCCCCTACGGCCCAGCGTGCGAATAAAATGATAAACATTCCATGGAAATAGGCAAGTTAATAAGGCAGTAACAGCGCGGTTAAGGCGCCCGAGGAGAGCAGACAGGTGTCGCGACTTCCGATGAGCATTCCCAGGATTAGATAGATCGGCAGGGCCAGCATTAGCTGAACCGGTATAGGCGACTTAAAACTTGCGTTGCTGTTTGCGCAACACCTTCGTTTGCATCCTATCTAGATCATCGAGCGTTTAATCGAACGCATATCCGGCATCGGCGAAGTAGTTGCGACGCTCGTCAGGGTCATAGAGGTCGCAAATGGAACCGACGGCTTTCCAGAGGCCGTCGATGGTTCTGGCTCCAATCCGGCGAAGATGTGCTTTCGGTTTGGAGAACGCCATTTCGATGGGGTTAAGATCGGGGCTGTATGGCGGGAGGAAGAGGATCCATGCGCTTCGTTGCTTCAGGATTGCCACGGCCTTTTCATTTTTGTAGGCCGGCAGATTGTCAAGCATGAAGATATAGCGACGGCCGAGCGTCGGTCCGAGTTGGGTCTCCACATATACCTTGAAGATTTCTTTGGTCATCGACCGGTCGATGCTCCACGGTGCGGTCATGCCATCCTGGCGCAAGCCGGCAATGAACGTCTGTGTCTTCCAATGGTCGAACGGCGCCCAGGCTTTCAGGCGCCGCCCACCCTGCGCCCGACCGCGCAGGCGCGTCATTTTCGTCGTGGTCGCGGTTTCGTCGATAAACACCAGGCGGTGTGCCTGCTCGCGCAATTGCGGCTGGCGGTAAACGCGCCAGCGCCGGCGCGCCTCGCAGACATCATCGCGTCCGCATTCCGATGCCGTCAAGGCTTTTTTATATCGGAAGCCCGCCACCACCAGCACCCGCGACAGCGAAGCGGGGTGCGCCACGACCTTCGTTTCGGTCTCCAGCCTTGCGGCAAGCTAGGGCATGGTGATGTCGGGGGGGCGCCTCGACCCACCGGATCAACTGTGGCACATGCCCGGCCAACTTGCCCGCCCCCGATGGCCGTCCCTGACGCCGCGGGATCGCCGAACCGGTCTTCGCGACATGTTGCATCAGCTTGATCGCGCAACTCGGGCTGACACCGAACCGGCGTGCCGCAGCCCGACACGAATGACCCCATGCTATGTGCGCCGATATTCGATCACGCAAATCGCCTCAATACGCTCTTCCCATGATCCACCTCCGCGCCAAGGTGAATCACAAGCCAGCGCGTCAGGGAATCCCATACGGCGATTCCTACTTCACGCTCGATGCTCTAGCGTGCTCACCTCTTCAAAGGTCTCGGCTGCCCAATAGGTTGTAGATCGCCTTAAAATTCCGGTGATGGTCGCGCTGGACGATCGCCAGACATTTATAGGCCGCGGCGATCCAGCGTTTTTCCGAGACGTGGTTGCGCATAAGTTTGGCCAGACGCAATTTAAGCGATTTCTCGGCCAAACGATATTCGCCGCGATCGCGTGGGAGCAGGCTGGTCTCGAACTGGAGATAGGCAATTTCGATCGGATGCGGTCCAAGCCGATCGCTCGTAATCCGCATCGCCTCGTCGAGATGCCCAGCCGCTCTTGTGAAATAGCCGCGATCGGCATTCGTCCCGACGAAATCCGCGCGGCTCTGATAGAGTTGGACAGCGACGCTGAAATACTTGCCTTCTATATCTCGCGTGTTCAAATCGATCAACTTCAAATGCTGCTCCATAGACGCGATCGAGCGCGCCCACGCAGCTTCCCTGCGATCTTTATGGATCGTGCCGCTTCAAAGTATTCGCCGTCCCGACTCTGGACCAGACTGTCACCATCGATCGACCAAGCTGCAGATGTTGAGGACCGAGAACAGATCGTTATTCTCGAACAAGGTACCGGGCGGCCCATCCCAGCCCCTCCAAGGTTCCGACTTCGGGCGCATATTCGCAACCGATCCAGCCGCGATAGCCAAGGGTGTCGATCCGATCGAGCAGCCAGGGAAAGTTGACCTCCCCCGTTCCCGGCTCGTGCCGCCCCGGATTGTCGGCGATCTGGATATGGCCGATCCGCGGCAGCAGCCGTTCGATCGAACGGGCCACGTCGCCTTCGCTGATTTGCAGATGATACACATCGAACAGCAGTTTGACATTCTCACGACCGACCGCATCCATCACCGCCAGCACATCCGCAGACCGGTCGTAGAAATAGCCGGGCACGTCGACGCGCGTATTGATCGGTTCCAGCACGAGCGTGATGCCATCGCCCGCCACCGCGTCGGCCGCGAAACGGACATTGTCGATCAGCGTCCGGGTCCATTCCGAACGATCGGCATCGGGGCCGATCTTGCCCGCCATGACGTGCAGCGTTTGGCATTCGGTCGCCCGGGCATAGGCCAAGGCCGTCGCCACGCTCTCCCGAAATTCCTCGGTCCGCGCCGGGTCCGCCGCGAACCCCCGTTCGCCCGCCGCCCAGTCGCCGGGTGGAAGATTGAACAGGGCGACGGTCAAGCCGTGCCGCCGCGCCGCTGCCGCCACGCCGTCCGCAGGCTCGGCATAGGGCGCGACGAACTCGACCGCTTCGAACCCCGCCTCCGCCGCCGCCGCGAAGCGGTCCAGAAAGGGTCGATCGGTGAAAAGCATCGTCAGGTTCGCTGCCAGCCGGGTCATTGTCGCTCCTCGCGGGGCAGCACCAGTACCGCCCTGAAATCATTGACATTGGTACGGGTCGGCCCGGTCACGACCAGATCCTCGATCCGGTCGAACAGGGTCGCGCTGTCATGGCCGTCCAGAAAGATCCGGGCCTGCATTCCCGCCGCGCTCGACCGGGCGATCGTGTCGGGGGCGATCACCGCGCCGGCCGCGCCGCTCGCGCCGTCTTCCCCGTCCGTATCGCCGGCCAGTGCCCATACGCCCGCCGCACCGTCCAGCGCGCAGGCCAGCGCCAGCGCGAACTCGGTATTGCGTCCGCCACGGCCATATCCGCCGCCATTCAACAGGACGGTGGTCTCACCGCCCGACAACAGGACGGTCGGCGACCGGACACCCCGCCGACACAGCGCCGCCATCTCCCGGCCGAGCGCCTGGCTATCGCCTTCCAGATCGTCGCCCAGCAGGACCGGGTCCAGCCCAAGCGCACGCGCCGCCGCAGCAGCAGCATCCAGCGCGGCGGCAGGCGTACCGATCAGCCGAAAATCGAAGGAATGGGCAACGGGCGTCTCCGACGGCGGCGCAAGCAGCGTCGCCCGTACCGCGGCCGGCAATCCGTCCCCCAGCAGATCCACCACCGGGTGCAGGTCCACCATGGCGGTCGGGTCGGGCACGGACGGGCCGGATGCGATCGCCGCGACATCGTCACCCGGAATATCGCTGATGCCCAGCGTGACCACCCGCGCAGGATGCGCCGCAGCCAGCAACTTTCCACCCTTGATCGCGGACAATCGGCGGCGGACCATGTTCATCGTGCGAATATCCAGCCCGGATGCGAGCAACAGCCGCGCCACGGCCTGCTTGTCGGCCAGCGAAATCCCGTCGACGGGCAGCGCCATGACCGACGACCCACCGCCGGAGATCAGCACCAGCACCAGATCGTCCGCGCCCAGCCCCGTCACCGCGGACAGGATTTCGCGCGCCGCCGCCGCGCTCGCGGCATCGGGCACGGGGTGCGCCGCCTCCCGCACGGTGATCCGCCCCGCGGACATGCCATAGCCATAGGGCACGACGACCACGCCCGTCAGGTCGACATCCGGCCAGGCCGCGTCCGTCGCCGCCGCCATCGCCGCCGCCGCCTTCCCGGCCCCCACCACGATGCAACGCCCGCGCGGTCTGGCGGGCAGATGCTGCGCCAGCATCTGCGCCGGGTCCGCACTGGCGACCGCCACGTCGAACAGATGGCGCAACGCCGCCCGCGCGCGCGCATCGGTCCAGCCGGTATCGGGGAGTGCCTGCGGCATCGCTGCGGCGGTCATGCGAAATCGACGGCCACGACTTCGTGCAGCCGGACCTGCGGCACGTCGACGATCAGCCGGTCGCCTTCCATCCGGAACGGCGCATCCCGCTCCGCCTCCAGCAGACGGACCCGCTTCGGTCTTGTCCCGCGCGGCAGGGCCAGACTGACCCGGTACGGCCCGGCGGGCAACACCTCGCGCATATAACCGCGCATCGCCATCGGGTTGGTCAGGTTGACGAGATGCGCCGCGAGCGACGTCCGCTGCCGCCAATAGGCAATGTCGAGAAAGCCGGGGCCGGACACGTCCATCGGCTGCGTCCCGTCCGATGCCCAGGCGACCGCATTGCGCAGGATGGCGAGATGGTCGCCCGTCGAATTTTCCCAGAATGTCCGGTCCAGATCGAACGGGAAATAGACCACCCGCCCCTCCCCCACGCGCCGGGCATAGATCATCGGCTCGTCGGTCGCCTTCGTCGCGGTGAAGACCTTTTCCATCGGCAGGTCGGGATAGCTCGGCACCAGCGTGAAGGCAGCGGGCGCGCGCGGATCATGCGGGCGGACATGCACGCGCTTCGTACCGGCGATGACGCGCGGCGTATCGTCCAGCCCCACCGTCAACGGCCCCGGCCCACGCACGGTCAGATAGCTGTTCTGCACCCGCTGATCGACCTTGCCGGCAAAGTCGCACCCGAACAGATCGGCCAGACCGAAATTCGCGCGCCGCTTGCCCCATTCGTCATACAGCGCCGTCTCATGCGTCGCCACGATCGCCCCGCCGCGCTGCACATAGCCACGCAGCGCCGCGCATTGCGCATCGGACAGCGCCGCGATGTTCGGCAGCACGATCACCTTGTACCGGTCGATCGCCTGCGGATCGAGCAGCCGCTCGTCCACGAAGGCGAACGGGACGCGCGCCTCGACCAGCGCCTGATAGAAACCATTCGTGGCGTCGTCCGACCCGCCCCGCAGCGACTGCGCATCCTGCGGTCCGCCGGACCCCATGCCCTGCGGCGCATCCGCGACATAATAGGTATTCGTCTGCGACGAATGCAGCATCGCCACCGTCGCCAGATTGTCCGTATTCCGGAAATAGGCCTCGTTGCGCGCGTGCCAGGCATAGGCTTTCGTCACCGCCGGCACCCAGCGCTTGTCGAACACCTCCGCCTTGAACTTGGTCATCCATGGGCGGAAGCCATGCGCCAGCCCGTCATGCAGATAGGCGCTGATCTCCGTCGGCGCCTGCACCGAATCCATGAAGCGATAGGGTGTCGCGGTCTCGCCGACGGCGAAGATGCCGCTCATCGGGCGATCGGGCATCAGACAGGCGGTTTCCTTCGCGCTGCGTCCGTTCAGCCAAGCCGGCGCATTCCCGCTCCGCGCCTGCCGATCCGCGAACAGCGCCCGCGCGGTACGGCGCAACCGGCGCGGATCGAGCCGCCCCCAGGTGCCCGGCGTGAAGAAGGCCTGCGGATTGACCGCATGGACCGTCCGCCCCCAGACGGCGAGCTGCTCATAACGCATCTCGTCATCCCACAGCAGATAGGCGCGCACCGCCGGATCACCGACATTCGACGGTGACGCAGGGACCGCAAAGCCGCTCGCGGCCTTGAACTTGGTCGTGCATACCGGGCAGTGACACAGCCCCGCGCCGCCCGCCCAGCGATTGCCGAACACGCCGTCGACCGGATAGCTGCCGACGATCTCGCGCAGCACCTGCGGCATCCATTCGAACGTCACCGGCCCGTTGGGGCAGGTCAGATAGAGATCGGGATCGGTCGGATGGCGCTTGGGCCGCCCCGCCGCATCGCGCGCTGCCCAGTCGGGCCGCGCGGCGAAGGCGTCGGCGTGCATCGCATGGGGATCGACCCGCGCGAGGACACGGATGCCCATGCCCTTGCAGGCGTGGACAAGCTCCCCGAACATATCGCTCTTGCCGAGATAGGGACTGCGGCGATGATGCGGCACCTTTGTCGGGTAGAAAGCCGTAACGCCGCCCGCGCTCAGGCAGACGCCCTGCGTGCTCGTGCGCTTCAGGAAATCCAGCCAGAATCCCTTGTCATAACGGCCCGGGTCATCGTCGGTCGCGCAAATCTGCACCCAGCGCATCGGACCCCATTCCCAGCCGTCCGCACCGCTCGGCATCTGCCCGATCGCCACGCCGGGGATCGCCGCCGCCGCCCCGAGCGCCGCCGCGCCACCGATCAGGCTACGCCGGTCGACATGACCGAACCCTTCTTCCATGCGCCCGCTCCCCAATGTCGGCGATCACCGCCTTTTCCAGATGGCTAAACCTTCTTACCAAAATCCGCAATGCCTGTTTGCAGAAGCATCGTAAGGGCAATTCTTGCCCGCACCACCGTACTACCCGCTTCGGGAATGGCCACTGGAGAGCCAATTTAGGATCTTGGCCACTTATCCTTGCCAATAATGTCCGAATCATCCTATGCCTCTGAAAAATAGAAGCGATCACCGCATCGTGGGAGGCTCCATGTTCCGCCAGTTGGTCACACCTGTCGCTGACAATCTGACGCTGTCATTCCTGGTGGCGACGCTGCCGATCGCGATCGTGCTGCTGCTTCTGGGGGTGGCGCGCCGGCCAGCCTGGCAGGCTTCGATCGTCGGCGTGCTGGTCGCCTTGCTGCTCTCCATCTTCGTCTGGCAATTGCCGGCCGGGCTGGCGCTGAACAGCGTGGCGGCCGGCGCGACCTTCGCGGCATGGCCGGTGATGTGGATCGTGCTGAACGCGCTGCTGCTCTACAATGTCGCGGTCGCATCGGGCAGTTTCGATGCGTTCAGCGGCTGGATGGTCCGCCATCTGCCCAATGATCGCCGCGTCGCGCTGATCGTCATCGGTTTCGCCTTCGGTTGCCTGCTGGAAGGCGTGGCGGGCTTCGGCGCGCCCATCGCGATCACCAGTGCGCTGCTGGTGTCGCTGGGCTTTCCCGCGGTCGAGGCCGTGGTCTTCACCTTGATGTTCAACACCGCACCGGTCGCCTTCGGTGCGCTTGGATCGCCCATCATCACGCTCAGCGCGGTCACGCAGTTGCACGACGTCGCCCTCGGCGCGATGGTCGGGCGGCAATTGCCGATCATCGCGCTGCTGCTGCCCTTCTACGTGATCGCCGTCTATGGCGGGCTGCGGGCGATCCGTGGCGTCTGGCCGATCCTGCTCGTCGCCGGCGGCTCCTTCGCGTCGATGCAGTTCCTGTCGTCCAACTTCCTTGGCTACGCGCTCACGGACGTGCTGTCCTCTCTGGCATCCCTGGTCTGCACGCTGCTGTTCGTGAAGCTGTGGCGGTTCACGCCGGACCCCGCCTTCGCGCTGCGCACGGCAGGAACGCCCGACGCACCGTCCGCAGCCGCCGGCAACGGACTCAAGGGCTGGCTGCCGTGGCTGATCCTGTCCGCCACGGTCATCCTGTGGGTGCATCTGAAACTGAACCTGATCGGCGAAGTGAAGATGCCTTGGCCGGGTCTGCACGACGCCATCTTCATCACCACTTATGGCAGAAGCTATGCGGCCATCTGGTCGTTCCAGCCGCTCGCCACCGGCACCGCCATCCTCGTCGCGACGATCATCACGGCCCTGCTGGTCCGCCTGTCCCTCGCGCAACTGTCCGCCGCGCTGCGTCGGACATTCGTCCAGATCCGCCTGCCCCTGATGACGACGATGACGATCGTCGGCCTCGCCTATCTGATGAACTATTCCGGCATGGCTTACACATTGGGCGTCGGCGTCGCCTCGGTCGGCCCGCTCTTTCCGCTGGTTTCGGCATTTCTCGGCTGGCTGGCGGTGTTCCTGTCGGGCAGCGATACGTCCGGCAATGCGCTGTTCGGCAACCTTCAGGTCGTCGCCGCCCGCCAACTCGATCTCGATCCCGTGCTGATGGCGGCGACGAACGCGTCGGGCGGCGTGCTGGGCAAGATGATCTCGCCCCAGAATATCTCGACCGGCACCAGCACGACCGATTGTCGCGGACAGGAAGGCGCGATCCTCGCCCGCACCTTCAAGCACAGCATCTTCCTCACGCTTCTGCTCGGCGTCATCGTCATGCTGCAACAATATGCGTTCTCGTGGATGATCCCGGCATGAGCGCGCTGCGGGCGGCAATCCTCGCTGTCCCGTTCATCCTCGCCGGCTGCATGACCGCCACCAGCCATGACCCCGATTATGTCGCCCGCTTCATCACAGCGGAGCGCGCCGGCCTGCCCTTCGCGCCGGTCACGGACGACAAACCCGCAACCACCCTCCCGCAAGCCTATCGGCTCCAGCATCGTTACGTCCGGCAGCGCATCCGCGCCGGGGACCGGGTCGCGGGCTACAAAGGCGGCCTGATGTCGCCCGCATCGCTGCGATCCCGCAACGTCACCGAACCGCTGGTCGGCACGCTCTTCGCGTCCGGGCGCGCGGACCAGGGCGCGATCATTTCCCTGTGCGGCTATCGCAAGGCGTCGTTCGAACTGAAGCTCGGCCATCTCATCGGCGATGGCCGCGTCCTGCCCGTCATCGACCTGCCCGACATCGCCTATCGCGATCCGGACCATTATGGCGCGGTCGATATGGTCGCGGCGAACGTCTCGGCTGCACGCTATGTCCGCGGAACGGCGCGCCCGCCGGACAGCCTTCCGCTTGACGCGATCGGCGTCACCCTGCACCGCGACGGTCGCAGGATCGCATCGGGATCGACCGGGGAGTCGCTGGGCGGCCAACGCGAAAGCGTCCGCACCGTCGTCGCGCTGGCCCGCAAGGCCGGCCGCAAGCCTTTGCCCGGCGATCTGATCGTCACCGGCAAGATCGGCGATCGCGGCTGGCTGCTCCCCGGCCGCTATATCGCAGATTACGGCCCGTTCGGAAACGTGACGTTCCAGGTAGTCGCCTGCCCACGCTGATCGCGTTCAGGCGTCCACGCCGCGCGTCTTCTTGAGCGCCACGATATCCCCGCGCGCCAGCCGGCGAATGCTGGCTTCCAGCCGTCGTTCCGCGTCATAGATTTCGCGCTGCGTCTGCATCGCCGTCGTCATATGCACCCGCGCGGCCGCACGCGCGCCCTCGACATCGCGCGCCAGGATCGCGTCATAGATCGCCTGATGCTCATGCAACTGCGAATCCTTCTGCCGGCGATGCTCGTACAGATTCTTCCGGTTCAGATAGACGTTGGACCGCAGGATGCTCTCGATGCTCCGCATGAAGTGCAGCATCATCAGATTATGGCTCGCTTCGTAGATGGCGAAATGAAACTCGGCATCGGTGCGGGCGATCTCGTCGATATCCTGCACCTCATGCGCGGCCACCATCGCGTCGAAGCAGGTCCGGATCACGTCCCGGTCCACTTCGGATGCGCGCTCGGCCGCGAATGCGGCGGCAGCGGCCTCCATCTCCGCCCGCAGCTCCAGACAGTCGATCCGCGCCTCGGGCGTGTCCATCAACTGCGCCAACGGGTCGCGCAGGCTCTTGCCGATCTGTTCGCTGACATGCGCGACGCCCTGCGCATTGGTCGTCAGGAAACCCGCGGCGATCAGCTTGTCGAGCGCCTCCCGCAGCGACGGGCGCGACACGTCCAGCCGCGCCGACAATTCCCGTTCGGACAATAGCCGCTCGCCGGGCCGCAACGATCCTTCAAGGATCATTTGCTGGACATGCTCGGCAATGGCATCCGCCAGCTTCGCCGGCCTGATCGATGGACCGCTCATGGATGTGCGCCTGCCTTCATGGGACTCAATATAGCGCTCCTCGTCGCCAGCCGAAAGTCTAACCGACGATATCGCTTCCCTTATTCCCGACCCGCTTTCAAACGTCGAACAGCACCGCCTCGAACGCACCGACCGGCGGCAGGTCATACCATGTCCGCCCGTCGCCGCCGGCGGTTCCTACGATCGCCCGCCCGCCGACCAGCGCGCGCGCCGATCCGGTCGCAGGGCCGCGCACGCCGATCCGCAATCCGTGCAAGGCAGGCGGCGGCGCATAACGCGTATTGCGCTGTCCGGCATAGTTGACGACCGTCACCAGCGACGCGCCATCGGCCCGGCGCATCTCCATCAGCTCTATTGGTCCATCACCCGTCAGCGTGAAGCGCGGGGCCGGCGCATGGCGCGCAATCAACGCGGACAGGATTTCACCATGGACCGGCAATCCATCCCGGTAATAATGCCAGCCGATCAGCCACGGAAGATGCACCGCCCGCCCGCGGCCATGCCGACGGATCGAGACACCGGGATCACCGCGCGCGGCATCGCCCGGAATCGCATAGCTGAATTCGGGCGGACCGAAGCGCTGGTCCGGCGCGAACCGCATCAGCGTTTCCGCACCGCGCCGTGCGCTGCCGCCAAAGTACGGGCCGTCCAGCGGAACGCGACCGGTGACCTTCAGTACGCTCTTTTCGGGGTCCAGCGTCCATCCCCGGCTCTCCCGCGGCGCATCGTAGCGCGAAATGGGGAGGGACGTGAGCGGAAATCCGGTCCGCACGCCGCCTTTCTCGTCATAAGCCGCCGGCATCCCGGTCGCGATCAGCAATCCACCCTGCGCCACGAACCGATCGAGCGCCGCGACCTCGGCATCGGACAGCATCATGATGTTCGGCGCGACGATCACGTCATAGGCGTCGTCCAGCCGGGTGGTCCCGTCCGCCACGCGCGCATCGCTGATGAAGCGGAACGGGATCCGCGCATCGACCAACATGCCGTAGGCACCGCGAAACTCGGCGGTCTGCTGTTTCCCATAGGGTGTCATCCCCGCCAGCCGTCCGGTCGCGCCCGACTGATACAGCCCGACCCGCGCGGACTCCGCCATTCCGGCATAATGCGCGCTGTTCGCCGCGCGCCATTGGAACAGCCTGGAAACGGGCGGCAAATAGCTCTGGTCGTTCTGGTCCGCGATCGTCCCCATCAGATACAAGTCCAGCTTCGCACCGACCCCCATCTGCTGCGCGAACCGGTTCTCATGATAGGCCGCCGGCTCGGTCACCTGCCGCCATGGATAGTCCACATGCGCGGTGGACGTGGAAGACCATGGCTTGCCGGGGTTGCGCGCGGACGCCGTCCGGCACTGCTCGCCCGATTGATAGGCCCATTCCGGCGCATCGCGGTAGACCCGCCGCTGCACCTCGCCACGGCCGACCTGCTGGATGTCGTCCAGTTGCGTGATCGGCACGCCGGGGGCCAGCCGGCCGATATGCGCGGAGATCCGCGCCCGCAACGCGTCCGATGTCCGTTCCTGAAATGTCAGATAGTCCCGCCAGTTCGGGTCGGCAAAGCCTTCACGCGCGGGCAGATCCTTGCCCGACATCGTCCGGAACGCGCGCCGGCAATTGCCGCAGACGCAGATGCCATGATCGACATTGCCATAATCGGTCCGCGGATAGCCGGTCATGTTGAAGAAGATGCCGTCCGGCCGGTATCGGCCCAACCCTTCGCTCAGGATTTCCAGCCCATAATCCTGCGCCCAGCCGCCATTCGGGCAGGCCTGATAGGTCCCGGCATATTCGCGTGGGCTGCCATCGCGGTTGCGCATGAACCAGTCGGGATGCGCATCATAAGCGGGCTTCATCGCCTTCGACAGATCGAACCGCCCGATATAGGCGATGCCCTCGTCGCGCGCGGCATCGATCATCGCCTGCACGAAATCGCCACGCATGTACGGATTGCGCCGCTGATACTGCAAACCGGTGGGGTAGAATGCGACGATGCCGCCGATATTGGAAACGATGACGTTGCCGCCGAACGCCCTGATCGCGCGCGCGATCGCACGGGGATCCTCGCGGATATCGATTTCGCGCAAATTGGTCTGCACGATCCGGTAATCCTGCAGCCACCAGCGTTTCGGATCGAACGCGCCACCGCCAGCCTGCGCCATCGCCGGCACGAAACCGCCCCCGATCGACAGCCCCGCCAGCGACAGCGTTTGCAGGACCAGCCGGCGCGACGGGCCGCGATCGTCGGGATCCCGCTCAGCCACCGGAAATCTCGAAATCGGCCAGCGTCTCCAGCGCGCGGATCATCGCGCTATGATCCCAGTCCGCCCCGCCCCGCGCCACGCAGGCGCTGAACAATTGCTGCGCCCCGGCGGTGTTCGGCAGCGCCAGCCCCAAAGCCCGCGCGCCGGACAGCGCCAGATTGAGATCCTTCTGGTGCAGCGCGATCCGGAACCCCGGATCGAAACTGCGGTCGATCATGCGCTGCCCATGCACTTCCAGCACGCGCGACGCGGCGAACCCACCCATCAGCGCTGATCGCACCTTGTTCGGATCGGCCCCCGCCTTCGCCGCGAACAGCAGCGCTTCGGCCACCGCCTCGATGTTCAGTGCGACGATGATCTGGTTGGCGACCTTCGTCACCTGCCCCGCCCCGGCATCGCCGACATGCGTGATATTCTTGCCCATCAGCGCGAACAAAGGCGCGACACGGGCGAATGCCGCCTCGCTCCCGCCGCACATGATCGTCAGGCTGGCGGCCTTCGCCCCCACTTCGCCACCCGACACCGGTGCATCCACATAATCGCAGCCGAGCGCCGCGATCCGCGCGGCGAAACCGCGCGTCGCGATCGGATCGATCGAACTCATGTCGACCACGCAACCGCCCGGCCGCAATCCCGCCGCGACCCCGCTTTCGCCGAACAGCGCCGCTTCGACATCCGCCGTGTCCGGCAGCATCAGGATGACGACATCCGCGCCGGCCGCCAGCGCCTCCGCGGACGGGCTGGCGACGGCGCCCGCCGCCATCAGCGTGTCCGGCAAAGGCGATCGATGCTGCACCAGCAACAGGTCATGCCCGCCCGCCTGGAGATGTTCCGCCATCGGACGGCCCATGATGCCGGTGCCTACAAAGCCGATCTTCATGTTCTCATCCCTCCGTTCAGAACCGCAACCGACCACCGACGCCGACCACCCGGCCGCGAAGGTCATGATATTGCGACAATGTGGCCAGTGCGACGGTGATGCTCGCTTCCGCCAGCAGCGGCGGGTCGGTGTCCGTCAGATTCTCGACCTTGGCGTAAAGCTGGAAGCGGTCGCTGATGTCATATTGCACCGACATGTCGGTGTAGAGATAGGCGGGATATTTGTTGCGGTTCAGATCACGCGGGCCGAACGCATTGTCGAACGTCCCCTTGCCGATATAGTTGAACAGCAATCGCAGGTTGAGCGGACCCTGTTCATAGGTGAACGTGCCCGAACCCCGCCATTTCGGCGTCGCGAAACCGCCCTGCAACTGTCCCGCCGAATCCAGCGTCCCGTTCGCCGTCGACGAAATCAGCCGATCCACATAGGTGGCCAGCGCACGCGTCGTGAACTGCCCCTGGAACAGCGGGAAGCGATAGCTCGCCTCGAAATCGACGCCGCGCGTCTTCAACGTCTGCGCGTTGAACGAATTGGCGTTCACCTGCGTGATCGAGCCTGACGCATCGCGGGTGATCCCCGCGCAGAAGGTCTGGTCGCCGCGCCCGCACCGGTCGACCACCTCCTGCTGGCCCGGCGTGATGATCGCATCGCGCAGGTCGATATCGTAGAAGTCCGCCGACAATTGCAGCCGCGGGATGAAGGACGGTTGCAGCACGATGCCGCCGGTGAAGGTATAGGCGGTTTCCGGCCCCAGATCGGGGTTGCCGCCGATCAGGAAATTGACGTTGGCGGTACGGTTGTTCAGATAATCGGTGACCGTGCCGATCCGGATATTCGCCTGCGCGAACAGATCGTTGATCTTCGGCGCGCGGAAATCGCGGGAATAGGTGCTGCGCAACCGGATGCTCTGGCTGACCTCGTAATTCAGGCCGACCTTCCACACCGCCGTCGATCCGACGGTGCTATACTCCACGACGCGCCCGGCCAGATCGAGATCGAGGCTGCGCGCAAAACCCGTATCGCGGGCCAGCGGGATCGACATTTCGCCATAGGCTTCCTTCACCTCCAGCCGGCCCTTGTACGAACCGAAGGTGCCCTGCCGCCATCCATTGATGTCGGAGATCGGATCCGACCGGTTATCGACGGTATCGCGCCGATATTCGGCCCCCACCGCCACCTTGACCGGCCCCGCCCAGGTATCGAACACGCTGCCCGAGACATTGGCGTTGACGATCCCGCTTTCCGAACGGGAATCCTGCCGCGACGTGCCGATCACATAATTCAGCACATCCGGCGTCAGCGTGCCGATGCCGAAGATGTTGGCCGCGACGCATCCATTCCCCGGATTGGTCAACGTCGACCGGCACACCGCCTGCCCGTTCGGTCCAACCACGGAATCCAGCGCCTGCGCCCAGTTCGCCTGATTGCGGTTGTTGCGACCGAGGATGAGCGAGCGCGCATGGGTATAGCTGCCGCCCAGTTCCCACTTCCACGCACCCAGCGATCCGGTCAGCCCGGCACCCAGCCGGTAATAGGTGTTCTCGGTCGAATTCTCGTTGCGCCCCTGTTCGGGGTTGTAACGCCCGATGCGGATCGTCGACAGATTATTGGCGATCATCGCTGCGCGGATGTTCGCCGGCAGGAACGCATTATCCTGTCGGATGGTGATATCGGCGTTGTTCGTATTGTAATTGCCCGTGCTGCGCGCCCGCGTATTCGCGGCGAGCAGATCGACACGGCCGGTGATATCGTCGGTAAAGTCGTAGCTGACCCGGCCGAACCCGCTGATCTGGCGCGATGCGACCTGAAGCGGGGCGAAGTCCGGCTGCGGCATCAGCCCGTCGCCGCCCTGCATCCAGACCGTACCGACATTCGTGCCCTGCCGGAACAGGCTTTGCGCGCCATTCTCGCCGAACTGGATGTTGCGCAGCGGTCCCGGCGTCGTGATGACGCCGCCCGCGGTCATTTGCGAGTAACGGACATCGGGCACGATCAATTGGCGAAACTCGCCATTGGTCGGCGTATAGGCGGCATTCGGAATGAAGGTGACGCCACGCCGCCCCCAGTCGCGCGCGCCCTGATAGACGATATCCGGCTGGTCGAAATAGGATCCCGCCACCACATACCGCCCGCGCCCACCGGCAAATTTGCCGCCATACAGCGCGCTCAGCGACGCCTGACCAAGATCGCCATGCGTGGACACATTATACTGGCCATCGATCTTGCCACCCTCGATCGTGTCGTTGAGGATGACGTTCACCACGCCCGTCACCGCATCCGATCCGTAGACCGACGACGCACCGGCGGTCACGATCTCCAGCCGGGATACCAGCGGCGCCGGGATGATGTTGATATCGAACCCGTTGGCGATCGGGCTGCTGTCCAGCACGCGCTGGCCGTCGATCAGCAACAGGGTCCGGGTCGATCCCAGCGCACGCATGTTGAACGTCGCCAGCCCGAGATTGCGTCCGCTGCCATTATTGCGGTTGGGCCGCAGCGCCGGAATATCCCGCAGCAGATCGACCACGTTCGTCGCCGCCTTCTGTTCAAGCTGCTTCTCGCCGAACACCGTGACCGGCGTGGGCGTCTGAAAGGTCGAGCGCGCGATACGACTGCCCGTCACGACGATATCCTGAGGCGTCTCGCCTTGCGCGGCGGTTTCCGCCGCCCTGTCCATCGGCGGATCATCCACACCGGGCGGACTGTCGGGGGCTACAACGCCACCGGAACCCACCGCGTCCGGCGTCCCGGCCCCTCCGGTCTGGACCGTTTGATCCTGCGCCTGCGCTCCGGCAAGCGTCGGATAACATAACGCGACGGCACTCGTACCGATGGCGAAAAGCGTGAGGCGTGCCTTGCTGTTCATAATCCCCTCCCTGCTACGACTGTCTCGTCTTTAACGCGGGAGATAATGGATATCTCAGACTACCATGCTTATCAATGGTAATAATAGTTATCCATTCCACTGATGCGCGGTGATGGCTTGGATCTCGCAGCGGCAACAGGCGCGCTTGGGTGAACGCCTCCAACCGATGAAGACGCCGGTAAACGGATTGTCATAGAATCGGTCTGGCCAGACGCGGGATCGCCACGGCAATGTCGTCGGCAGATGACGGGTCGCTAGCGCAGAAAGAGGACGGCCGACCGCGACCGGCGCGCACCCGTCAGAAGGCCGGTGCGTTTGGCTCCCCGCGACTGAAACCGAAAGCGACCCGTCTGCAGATTATCACGGCAATGATCTCACAGAGACAACCGCTATGATGACCAATGCCATCCTCGCCACTCGCCGAGCCAGAACGCGGACGCACGCCTTACCGCAGTAGAGCGATCCGCCACGCGGTACGGCCCGAGCTGGTCATGACGTTTGACGCACCCTGCCCGAACCATCCGTAATCCGGATGCCTGACGTCATTCGCTCCCGAGAAGCTACGCGCCGGAATGTCGAGAATTGCGTAGTAACGAATCTTCCCGCTGACAGAAAACCCGCTTGTTCCGGGGCGTGCGAGAAGAGAATGGCGGAGAGGGTGGGATTCGAACCCACGGTACCTTGCGGCACAACGGTTTTCGAGACCGTCCCAATCGACCACTCTGGCACCTCTCCGCAGAGGTTCTGACACCGACGCCGTGGCGTCCGTGGCGGTCTGAGCGGCGGGCATTAGCGGAGGAAATCCGCTTTGCCAAGCACCGATGTCGCGCCGCTTGCGAACACCGTGCGATCCCCTAAATTAATGGCATGACCAAGACACTCGCCTTTTCCGCCGACCAACATGCCGCAAGCCGTTCGGCCCCGCCCATCGCCCATGCCCGGTTCGCGATCGGCGCGGTGGTGCGGCACCGCATGTTCGAATTTCGCGGCGTCGTGTTCGATGTCGATCCGATCTTCGCGAACAGCCAGGAATGGTATGATGCGATTCCGGAGGATATCCGCCCGTCGAAGGACCAGCCCTTCTATCATCTGCTCGCCGAAAATGCCGACAGCAACTATGTCGCCTATGTCAGTCAGCAAAATCTCGTGGCGGACGACAGCGACGAGCCGATCGACCATCCGGCAATCGCCGGCCTGTTCGATGGATATGAGGATGGCCGCTACTCACTGCGTCGTGAACATCGCCACTAAGAGGCGCGCGGTCATCCGGCCTAGCGATGACGGCACGGGAGGGCGCACGCCCCTTTCCGTCAGGCAGCGGCGCTATGAGGCTGGATAGCAGAGCAATCTTGCAACACGCCTTGCTGCGCCGCACTCTTCGTCGATGCCTCCCATTCCCGCACCGCCCCGTCCCGCCCCCCGCTTCGGCTTTGCCACGCAGGTTTTCGTCGGGGTCGCCGTCGGGCTGATCCTCGGCTTTTTCGCGCGCGGCCTTGGCGGGTCCGCGGATGATCCCAACTGGCTGATGCGCGCGCTCGAACTCACCGGTTCGATCTTCGTGCAATTGTTGCGGGCCTTGGTGCCGCCGCTCGTCTTCACCGCGATCGTCGCCTCGATCGCCAATCTGCGCAGTCTGGAGGGTGCCGCCGGTCTGGTCTGGCGCACCCTGCTCTGGTTCGGCATCACCGCGCTGATCGCGGTCTGCATCGGACTGGCGCTCGGGACGATCGTCCAGCCCGGCCTCAATGCCGGGATCGCGACCACCGCAGCCGCCGCGCCGGAGACGGCGGGAAGCTGGCTCGATTTTCTGAAGGGCATCATTCCCTCCAATCCGCTCGGGCTGACCGTGTCGTCGCATCTGGCGGACGGCGGCAAGGTGGTGACCAACCTGTCGTTCAACGTGCTCCAGATCGTGGTGATCGCGATCGTCATCGGCATCGCCGCCGTCCGCGTGGGGGACAAGAGCGATGCCTTCCTCGCCTTCAATCGCGCCTTTCTGGATATCGTCCGCAAGATCCTGTGGTGGGTGATCCGCCTGACGCCGATCGGCACCGCCGGCCTGCTCGGCACCGCCGTCGCCAAATATGGCTGGGCGACGCTGGCGCAGCTCGGGGCATTCGCCGGCACGGTCTATCTCGGCCTCGCGCTCGTGCTGCTCGTCGTCTACCCTACGATCCTGCTGCTCAACGGCCTGTCGCCGCGCGCCTTCTTCGCCGGTGCGTGGCCTGCCATCCAGCTCGGCTTCGTCTCGCGCTCGTCGATCGGCACGCTGCCGGTGACGGAAGCCGTGACGATCGCCAATCTGGGCGTGCCCGAAGATTATGCCGCCTTCGCCGTGCCGCTGGCCGCCACCACCAAGATGGACGGTTGCGCGGCCATCTATCCGGCGGTCGCGGCACTGTTCGTCGCGCAATTTTACGGCATCCCGCTGCATCTCTCCGATTATCTGCTGATCGCCTTCGTTTCGGTCGTTGGGTCCGCGGCCACGGCGGGCCTGACCGGTGCGATCGTGATGCTGACGCTCACCTTGTCCACGCTGGGCCTGCCGCTGGAAGGGGCCGGCCTGCTGCTGTCGATCGATCCGATCATCGACATGGGGCGCACTGCGATCAACGTGGCGGGACAGGCGCTGGTGCCGACCGTGGTCGCCAAGCGGATGGGGATCCTGGACGAAGCGCGCTATAATGCCGCAGACGCCACCGGATTGCCGCGAATTGCCTAGTCCCGCACGCCATTCTGCACGGCGAGAGTTGACTTTGGAACCTCGGAAGGTTAGCCGCGCTTCTCTTCCGAACGGGATTGGCGTGCTGTCGATTCCCGCACCGGACCAGCTTTGAAGAAGTGATGAGGGCCATGTTCGCTATCGTGCGCACGGGCGGCAAGCAGTATCGCGTTGCCGCAGGAGACAAGATCGTCGTCGAGAAGATTGCGGGTGACGCAGGCTCGACCGTGTCGCTCGGCGACGTGCTGTTCGCCGGCAATGACGGCGCGGCGCAGGATGTGGGCGGCCTCGTCGTCTCCGCCGAGATCATCGCGCAGGCGAAGGGCGAGAAGGTCATCATCTTCAAGAAGCGCCGCCGTCACAATTACCGTCGCAAGAACGGTCATCGTCAGCAGCACACCATCCTGAAGATCACCGCGATCGGCGATCACAAGGCCGAGTCGAAGCCGGCAGCCGCCGCTTCCGCCGAAGCCTGATCCGCGAACCGGAGTAGAGAAAAATGGCACATAAGAAAGCAGGCGGCTCCAGCCGCAACGGTCGCGACTCGGCCGGCCGTCGCCTTGGCGTCAAGAAGTTCGGTGGCGAAACCGTCATCGGCGGCAACATCATCGTGCGTCAGCGCGGCACCCGCGTTTATCCGGGCGTCAATGTCGGCATGGGCAAGGATCACACCCTGTTCGCACTGACCGAAGGGCGCGTTGCGTTTCATGAAGGCAAGCTTGGCCGTAAATTCGTGCGCGTCGACGCGGCGATTATGGCGGAAGCTGCCGAATAATCGGACGATCATGGGTCCTCCACCGGTTGGGCGACCCAAGGATCCTTGCGAGGATCATGAGGGAGACGGGTCGCAAGCCCGGCTCCCTTTTTTCTTGTCTCCCTCCCCACCCCACCGTCGCCAGATCGTAACCCGATCGCACTATGGCGCGCGTAAGATCTGGAGAGGCATGATGTTCGCACGGACGAAGCGGCTGCTGTTACGGCCCGGCTGGATGGAAGATGCACCGGCGCTGGCCGCGGCCCTGGCGGATGAACGGATCGCGCAGGAAACGGCACGCATCCCGACCCCGTACACATTGGATCATGCGCGCGATTTCCTGTCGCAACCGCAGCGGCCCGGCCAGCCTTGCCTGCTGATCTTCGAACGGGGCGACGCCGCGCCGATTCTGGTGGGCGGGATCGGCCTGAACGAGCGTAGCGGGCGGATGGAGATCGGCTACTGGATCCACCCCGACCATTGGGGGCGCGGATTCGCGACCGAGGCGGGCCATGCGATGGTCGCCATCGCTGATATGCTCGGCCATGACGATCTGCACGCAACCTTCTTCCTCGACAATCCCGCGTCGGGTGCCGTCCTCCAGAAACTCGGCTTCGTCGCCACGGGCGATGTCGGGCTATGCACCAGCCCCGGCCGCGCCGACGCTGCCCTGTGCCGCACCATGCGTCGGAAGAATGTCACGACACCCGCCATTCCGGCGCCGATCGCGGCCTGATCCGGCGATCACTATTGTCAGCAGGGCTGGTCGCCTGCCCTGCTGACACCCTGTATCCCGAATGTCCGGCATCGAAGTCGGCGAAATGCTGACCGATCGCTGACAGCATCGTCAGCGTCGCGCGGATTCAGCCACGCGGCCCGGCCACGTTTCCTTGAGAATGACCGGAACATGTCTGTCAGCGCCGACGGACTCCCGAAAATGCCTACGATCGCTGTCAGCTAGACCGATCACTCCGCGTGAGAGCGTGTTCGGAAAGCGATTCTCCCGATCGTAACAGCATAGGCATCTACTTCGCCGCTACTGACAATCCTGCTGGATTGGATATTGCGTGGGAAGCGAAGTCGAGGCGGCATCGGCAGGCTACATGGCTAACTGACAATCGCCCCCCCCCCGGGCGTCACTGGCAGGCCGGCTCACGACCTCACAGACCATCGAAACTGTCAGTCGACGACTGACCTCAACCGGCGCATCTCGCCTGCTGCAACAGCAGTCAGTGCAACTGGCCGTGCGCCATCACCGTGGTTACCAGTCTCTCGGTCCGCCGACGCGCTTTCGGCCGGAGGCTCCTCACAGGTCATTCGGTAAGGCGAGCACAGGCCGGATTTTCCGGCAAAACGGACCGCTCTCCCCGGCTGATCCGCTACCGTCATGGAAGTCAGCCCGAGCAATTCTGGACCCAACGGCGCGCAGTCCGGGAGTTTGCGATTGTCCCGGTGAGATCCTGCCCACACCCAGTCCGCCAACTCCGCCTCAAACCTACATCGCTGTCGATAACGTGAGCAAATCTGCGTATTGACTAGGATGCTTGTCAGCGTCCCCCCGAATCGGCTGCCGCGAAACCATTGCTGGCAAGCGGGTCAGTATTCTTCTGCAATGAAGTCGCAAATCTGCTCGCCGTCCGTCTGACCCTGCTCCTGACATGCCGTTTCACGGCAGATTGCAGTTCCACCCTTCATATTGACAGGCTGAATATGCCGCTCACCATCCTTGTCAGCAGTGCTGATCGCTACCGACAATATCGCATCTCTTTCAAGTAACGTGATATTTTCGAGATCGTGGAGAATCTGCGGCCCGTATCCACGGTTGCGTTCGACTGGGAGCCGGTCACTGCAACCAATGTCGATTAGCGGGACGATTCCACCTTCCTGACAGGGCGGATTGTCAGCAGAACCGAACCCCCGCACTGTCGCGCCCCTTGCTGACATATTGTCATGAGTTGCCATAGCAGCGTTCTGATTTCCGCCGCTGACGAAGCCTTCCGACAGCGATGACAATTGATCCCTGCGATCGGCCTCCAACGTGAAGCCGATGCCTGTCAGCAACGAACGGCGAACGCATCGTACCGCTGGGACACACGGCGACAGCGCGAGCAAGAGGAATGCGGCCTGCCTCGCACCGACTAGGTAGCCGCGCTATCAGCCGCCACCCGAGCTGCTTTCTGGCGACCGGTCTTCAATTGGAACGTCCTGCAACCCTGATATCGACCCAGCGCGCCATGTCAGCGCCCGGTAATAGGGGGATATACCAAGTTGCTGACAGACCGGTCAGCCTCTGCCGTTCCCGGTGCCTTTCACAGAATTCCAATCAGCAACTGACGGGCCGGTGCGTTGCAGAGCGGCTCGGGATCTCGGCCCCGCCCGCCTGTAGACAGGCCTACTGACGCGCTGCTCCCTCGCGGTTTTCGAAACGCCCGCGCCAACGGCCCACCCCGATCCGGCTATCATTGCCGATCCAGATCCGCTTTTTGCCTGAGTCGGTCCGATCACCGAACGGCCCCGCTCGATGAATTGCCTGTGGACTGACCGGTCCATTCGGCCAGAGCACGCACCAGCCCTGAACGACCTACTAAGTGGCATCGTCGCTCAGCCCACGCCTTCGCAATTACCCAGCCGAGGCCTAAGCAAATTCGCTCACAGCCAGCCTCGTCACAGAGCGATGCTCACATTGAATCTATGACATATAATGCATGATTAATTCACCCTAGCTTACTGATAATGCTGACTCTGCAACGCCGATCAGACCCCGATCATCCTCATTCCAAGGGTGGAACCCCGGCAGAAAATAACCGATCCACGGGCGGAGAATCCGTCGCATCAAACCCGCCGAAATGAACGCCGCCCGCGCCAGCCCCCAGCCCGCACGCGCACCGGAAATCCCGTCCTGCGCGAGCAGATCCAGTGCGCCACGGGTGCGGTCGATCAGGAAATGATGAGTCACCAGCAACATCACGCGCGCCTTGACCGACCAGCGACGCCAGCGCGTCCAGCCGCGTGTCGCGTGGAGCCAGGTGTCGTAGGCAACGCCCTTATGCTCAATCTCCTCAATCGCGTGCCATCGCCACAGCGCCGCGCTTTCCGCATCGGCCACGTCCAGATGCCGGCTGTCAGCAAGCAGTGCATGGGCGAGGATCGCGGTGTAATGTTCCAGCGCGATCGTGGCGGCGAGCGCAACGATGGGCGGACGCGACCGGATCAGCGCCAGACGGCGATCCACAGCCTGATGCAGCCTGCTGACATCGTAACCAGTATCGGTCACGCGCCGGTTGAAGGCGATATGCTCCCGGCTATGCACCACCTCCTGCCGGACGAACGCCGCGATCTCTCCAGAAAGCCGTTCGGGGGTGCCGTCCCGAAACGCCCGCACGGACTCGATGAAAAACGCCTCTCCCTTTGGAAAGGTTACTGACAAGGCGTTATAGATGGCGGTCTGATAGGGATCACCACCCAGCCAGTGCCGCTGCTGGTCGCGTCCGCGGCCGAACCGGCGGTCTCGTGGGGTAATCGACAAAGTGGCGGGTGTGGGGCTACGCATGGCTTTATTCCTCGCGTTCAAAGCATTCTGACAAGGCTGTTAGTAATATGGAACCAACATCAGTGTCAACAGCCCGGACACGCATGACGGCGGCGGACAGCAAGGACGCAGCGATCGCGGCGGCACGGCAGTTGTTGATCGAATCCGGCCCGCAAGCGGTGACGCTGAAGGCAGTGGCGGCGAAGATCGGTAAGAGCCACGCCAATTTGCTGCACCATTTCGGGTCCGCCGCCGGGCTGCAGGCGGCATTGGCGGTCGCGATGGCCGATCGGATCACCGCGCGCATCCGCGATGCCGTCGAATTGGCACGCGCGGGCGAGGCCGACCCCCGGATCATCGTCGACCTGACCTTCGACGCCTTCGATGTGGAGGGCGCGGGCGCGCTGGCCTCGTGGATGATCCTGTCCGGTGATCGCAGCGCACTCGACCCGATCATGGAAGCCATCCAGGCAATGGTGGAAGCGATCGGCGATCAGGACGGACGCCCCGTCAAGACGCTGACACTCTCGCTGGTCCTGACCGCGCTGGGCTACGCGTTGCTGGGCGGGCCTGTTTCCAAGGCGTTAGGTCTCCCGCGCTGGACGGCCCGCGAAATGGCGGTGATCCAGTTACTCGCCATGTCGCTGCACAGCGGCGCCGAGCCGGAGGAAGAGGAGGATGATCGGATGGTTTACTGAACGCGCTGTCAACCGCCTGAACGGCAATTCCACGGGCCTTTCGGGCTGACACCCACGTCAGCGTAGCATCCCGGTTCCGTTTTGCGCCCCGATCGGCTATGGGCGCGACCATGCATTTTCTCGACCAGGCCAAGATCTTCGTCCGTTCCGGCGCCGGCGGCCCCGGTGCCGTCTCCTTCCGCCGCGAAAAATATATCGAATATGGCGGTCCGGACGGCGGCCATGGCGGCAAAGGCGGCGATATCATCTTCGAGGCCGTTGCCGGTCTCAATACGCTCATCGACTTCCGCTATACCCAGCATTTCCGCGCCCCGCGCGGTAAGGGCGGCTCCGGCGGCAACCGCACGGGTGCGGGCGGCAGCGATCTCATCATCAAGGTGCCGGTGGGCACGCAAATCCTGTCGGACGACAAGGAAACCGTCCTGCTCGACTTCACCGAAGCCGGCCAGCAGCAGGTCTTCCTGCGCGGCGGTGATGGCGGGCGCGGCAATGCCAGCTACAAGACGTCCACCAACCGCGCGCCCCGCCAGCATGGCAGCGGCTGGCCGGAGGAAGAAGCCTGGGTCTGGCTGCGGTTGAAGCTGCTGGCCGATGCCGGGCTGGTCGGCCTCCCCAATGCCGGAAAATCCACCTTCATCAACGCGGTCTCCAACGCGAATGCGAAGGTCGGGGCCTATCCCTTCACCACGGTCCGTCCGCAACTGGGCGTCGCGACGCATCATCAGCGCGAATTCGTCGTTGCTGACATTCCGGGTCTGATCGAAGGCGCGGCGGACGGTGCCGGCATCGGTGACCGCTTTCTTGGCCATATCGAACGCTGTCGCGTGCTGCTGCATCTGGTCGATGCCACCGGCGATGACCCCATCGAGGCTTGGCACATCGTCAATGACGAGCTGGTCGCCTATGGCGGCGGCTTGGAGGACAAGCCGCAAATCCTCGCGTTGAACAAGGTCGATGCGCTTCCCGACAAGGATGTCACCAAGCTCGCGAAGAAGCTCGCCAAGGTCAGCAACAGCGAAGTGATGCTGCTGTCCGGTGCCGCCGGTACGGGGCTGGAACCGGTGCTGGACCAGATCGTCGCTGCGCTCGGCCCCGCGCCGGACAGCGGTAATGCCTCTACTGACACCGGTGAAGAGGCCGAACCCGTCGCTTGGTCCCCGATCTGACCATGATCCGTCCCTGACGCGCATGGCGACCCGTTTTTCCCCCCGCGCCTGCCCGCGGCTGATCGTCAAGATCGGTTCGGCCCTGCTGGTCGATCCCGACGGCGCGATCCGGCGCGACTGGCTGACCGGCGTGTCGGCGGACATCGCCGATGCGCGCGCGGCGGGACAGCAGGTGCTGATCGTCTCCTCCGGCGCGATTGCGCTCGGCGCACGCCGTCTCGGATTGCCCAAGGGTGGGCGTGCCTCGTTGGAGGATGCGCAGGCCGCCGCCGCCGTGGGGCAGATCGCGCTGTCACAAATGTGGGCGGAATTGCTCGGCGCGCGCGGATTGACGACGGCGCAAATGCTGCTGACACTGGATGATCTCGAGGATCGCCGCCGTTATCTGAATGCCGCGTCGACGATCGACCGCCTACTGACATTGGGCACGGTTCCGATCCTCAATGAAAATGACTCGGTCGCTACCGCCGAAATTCGCTTCGGCGACAATGATCGTCTGGCCGCGCGCGTGGCGCAGGCGGCGCGGGCGCAAGGCGTCTTGCTGCTATCGGACGTCGATGGCCTCTACACGGCCAACCCGCATCGTGATCCGACCGCGCGTCGTCTCGGCGAGGTAGTGCGGATCGACGCCCGGATCCGCGCCATGGCCGATACCGGTTCGGCATCGGGCATGGGATCGGGCGGGATGGTGTCCAAGATCGAAGCCGCGCGGATCGCACAGGCCGCAGGCGCGCATCTCGCCATCGCCAGCGGCAAGGTCGATCGGCCGATTTCCCACTTTATCGACACCAGTGAAGGTACGGTTTTCGTCGCGGATCCGGTGCGCGGCGGGCGGAAACGCTGGCTTGCCGGACGGCTTACTGTCCGTGGTGTCATCAGCATCGATGCCGGTGCCGCTGCTGCGCTCGCCAAGGGCGCCAGCCTGCTGGCCGCCGGTGCGACCGGTGTCGATGGCCGCTTCGACCGCGGTGACGTCATTGAAATTCGCGGCCCCGCAGGGCCGATCGCGCGGGGGCTCGCTGAATATGGCGCGGAGGATGCCGCCGGGATCGCCGGGCGGCGGAATGCCGAACATGCCGCCATCCTCGGCTATGCCCCCCGCTCCGCGCTCGTGCACCGTGACCAGTTGGCGCTGCTCTGATGCGGATTGCGATCACCGGTGCCACCGGCTTCGTCGGCGGGCATGTGCTCGGTCAGGCAGTGGCCGCCGGTCATGACATCCGCGCACTGACACGCCGTCCGCAGCCCGAACGCAGCGGAGTGACATGGGTGTCAGGTGCGCTAGACGATCCCGCCTCGCTCAAGGCGTTAGTCAGCGGGAGCGACGCGATCATCCACGTCGCTGGCGTCGTCAATGCCGCCAACCGGGCCGGATTTGCCGCGGGCAATATCGACGGGACGAAGGCGATACTGACAGCCGCTTCGGCAGCCGGGATAAATCGCTTCGTCCATGTCTCTTCGCTTGCAGCGCGCGAACCGGCGCTGAGCGATTATGGCTGGTCCAAAGCCGGCGCGGAGCAGGCTGTGCTGGCGAGCGGGCTGGACCATGCCGTCGTGCGTCCTCCCGCAATCTACGGCCCCGGCGATCGGGATATGTTCGAACTGTTCCGCATGGCTGCGCGGGGCGTCGTACTGTTGCCGCCCGGCGGGCGTTTCTCCGTCATAGCGGCGGAAGATCTGGCCCGGCTCCTGCTGACACTCGCGTCGCAGACCGGCCATCAGCGTGTGGAACCCGATGACGGTATGCCAAATGGCTGGGATCATGCCGATTTTGCGCGTGCCGTGGGCGCAGCGCTCGATCGCAAGGTCCGCACCGTCGCCATGCCACGGGCCATACTGACACTCGGCGCAAAGCTCGATCGGCTGATCCGTCGCAGCGACGCACGCCTGACCGCCGACCGCGTCCGTTACATGTGCCACCCCGATTGGGTCGCCCATGGTGCACGCGCGGTCGCGCCTTGGGAACCGCTGATCGCGACACCGGATGGCCTCCGCGCTACGGCGGCCTGGTATCGCGCCCATGGCTGGCTCTGATCCGTCTTTTTGCCGCAATCGCTTGGCAGACACCCCGACGACTTATTAAGGGACGTCCATGAACATGCGCCAAGAAACCTTCGAGAAGGTCGCCGAGCAGATCGAACCGTTCAACAAGAAGCAGATTGCGTTGTCCGACGCGACCAGCTTCGCCGGCGATCTCGAATGGGACAGTCTGACCGTCATGGATTTCGTCGCCGCGATCGAGGACGAATTCGACATCCTCATCACGATGAACATGCAGGCCGAGATCGAGACGATCGGCCAGCTGGTCGATACCGTCGAGAAGCTGAGCCCGCGCGCATGACCGACGCATCCCAGACCCCGGACGCCGTCGCCCTCGCCGACGTGCTGCCCAACCCGACCCCGCGCGATCTGCTATCGAAATTCGACGGGCTGATCGCGGAGCGGCAGGCGCTGCTCGATACCGGCGTGCGCGATCCGTTCGCGATCGTCATGGAGAAGGTGCTGTCGCCGACGCTGGCGATCATCCAGGGGCGCGAGACGATCCTGCTCGGCACCTATAATTATATGGGCATGACGTTCGACCCCGACGTCGTGGCGGCGGGCAAGGATGCGCTGGATCGCTACGGGGCCGGCACCACCGGCAGTCGTGTCCTGAACGGCACCTATCAGGGCCACAAGGAATGCGAAGACGCGCTCCGCGAATTTTACGGCATGGAAAGCGCGATTGTTTTTTCCACCGGATATCAAGCCAATCTGGGTGTTATCTCGACGCTGTGTGCGAAGGGCGACTATATCATCCTCGATGCCGACAGCCATGCGTCCATCTATGATGGCTGCTGGCTGGGCAATGCGGAGATCGTCCGTTTCCGGCATAATTCCGTGGAGGATCTCGACAAGCGCCTCGGTCGCCTGCCTGCCGAAGCCGGCAAGCTGGTGGTGCTGGAAGGCGTCTATTCCATGCTGGGCGATATCGCTCCGCTCAAGGAGATGGTCGCCGTCGCGAAGAAGCATGGTGCCATGATCCTTTGCGACGAAGCCCATGGCATGGGCTTCTTCGGCGAGCATGGCCGCGGCGTATTCGAGGAAGCCGGCGTCGCGGACGACATCGATTTCGTCGTCGGCACTTTTTCCAAGTCGGTCGGCACCGTTGGTGGCTTTTGCGTGTCCAACCACCCGAAATTCGAGGTGATGCGGCTCGTCACCCGCCCCTATGTCTTCACCGCGTCGCTGCCCCCATCGGTGGTCGCCACGGCGGCCGCATCGATCCGGAAGCTGATGCACGCTGGTGAGAAACGCGCGCATCTATGGAAAAACTCGCGACGTTTGCATCAGGGCTTGCGAGATTTGGGGTTCACCCTCGGGACCGAAACGGCGCAGTCCGCGATCATTGCGGTCATGTTGCCCGATCAGATGACAACGGTCCGCATGTGGCAGGCGCTCCTCGAACTCGGCCTGTACGTCAACATGGCCCGCCCTCCCGCGACTCCGGCCGGCACCTATTTGCTGCGCTGCTCGCTTTGTGCGGAACATAGCGATGTGCAGGTCGGCGAAATTCTGGCGAAATTCGAGGCTGCAGGCCATGCGGTGGGCATCCTCGCCTGATTGCGGCATGGCGGTTCCCACGCGCGGCAGGTTGCGCTAACCTGCCGACATGACGGGCGATCGGACCGGATACGAATATGGGGGCCTGGCGGCTGGCTGGCGGCGTGGGCTGGCATGGATCGCCGCCACGCTCGCCGTCGCCCTCCTCATCGCCATCATCGCCCTCGTAGGCGTCACCAACCAGAAGCGGGACGCGGCGCTATCACGCCAGCGGCACAGCTACGAAGTGCTCATCGTCATCCGCGATTTCGACGCCGCCATGGCGCGCGCGGAAGCCGCTCTGGCGCGCTTCGCCATCTCGGGCGAGGATGACAATGGCCGTGCCTATTTCCAACAATGGTCGCTTGCGGGGCAGCGCCTGACCACGCTGACCAACCTGACGATGGCCGATCCGATCCAGCGCCCGCTCGTCGCTCGGACGCGCGCGCTCTATGCCTTGCGCGGCCGGGAACTCGCTGGCCCGGCACGCAGTGCCGCTGCTGGTGAAGGATGGTCAGCACTGACATTGTTCGATCGCACGGGAAAAGCGAACAGCCTCAAGCAAGTATCACAAGTCGTTGAGACGATTTCGATTAACGAGCGGCGAATGCTGACCGACCTGTCCGCAAACGCAGCGCGGTCGGTAAAGCTTTCCAACCTCATGGCAGGCCTGTTGTCTGTCCTGGGCATCCTGCTGGTCCTGATCGGATTGATGCTGGCTCGGCTGGCGCTGCGCGCCATGCGTGCGCGTCGCGAGGCGGGGCGGCGGGCCGACGTCGAGGCGGACCGTGCGGGCACGCTGGAACGCGCCGTCGCGGAACGTACCCGCGAATTGCAGGACGCGAATGAGCGCCTTCATGCCGAAGCCCTCACCCGTGCGAGTACGGAAGCGCAATTGCATCAGGCGCAGAAAATGGACGCCATTGGTCAGCTGACCGGCGGAATTGCACATGATTTCAATAATATGCTGGCGATCATTGTCGGTGGACTTGAACTTGCGAAGCGGCGTCTGCCCTATCCCACCCCGGATGTCGTTCATCATCTCAATCACGCATTGGACGGCGCGGGTCGTGCGGCGGCCCTCACCAAGCGCCTGCTCGCCTTCGCCCGGGCCGAACCCTTGCGCCCGGAAGATGTCGACGCCGGCGATCTCGTTCGCGACATGCTGGAACTGCTCGATCGGACGCTGGGCGAACGGGTGCAGATCCAGACCTCGATCCGCGCGGATGGATGGCTGATCTGGTGCGATCCGCATCAGCTTGAGAACACCCTGCTCAACCTCGCCCTGAACGCGCGCGATGCGTCCAGGGATGGCGGGAATGTTCTCATCGTCACTGACAATGTCCGCCTGAAGATGGCTGAGGTCGGCGATCTGGCAGCTGGAGACTATCTGCGGATCGACGTGCGCGACGATGGCTGCGGGATGGAGAAGGCCGTGCTGGAACGCGCGTTCGAACCTTTCTTCACCACCAAGGCGGTCGGCAAGGGGACGGGGTTGGGGCTGAGCCAGATTTTCGGCTTCGTGCGGCAGTCCTCTGGCGAAGTGGTGATCCTGTCGGAGCCGGGCGAAGGCACCTGCGTCTCGTTGTTCCTGCCGCGCTATACGGGCAAGACGCGGCGTAACGCTGTGCCAGCCACCACTACCCCCAACGTCCGCGAGGCGAAGGGTGAGACAATACTCGTGGTCGAGGACGATCCCCGCGTCCGTATGTCGACGGTCGATGCCCTGGAGGAACTGGGCTATTGCCCGTTGCCCTGTGCAAGCGGGCTGGAAGCGCTGGCGGCTCTGGCGGAGCGGGCGGACGTCAGCCTCGTCATCTCGGATGTCGTCATGCCCGGGATGAGCGGACCTGAACTCGTTGATAGGATTCGTGCTGAACGCTCTGAAATAGCTTGTATCTTTGTTACTGGTTATGTCGGCGACAGCGATAATGGCGATCGGTTGCGCGGTCAGGACGTCTTACGAAAGCCGTTCACCATGGCCGGCCTTGCGCGGGCCGTTGCCACTGCTCTGGACGGGTGCCGGAACGCGGAGCGTGCGGCCTGATCCCTAACGGACCGCGCCGCCGCGGATGAGGCGCGGCAGCAGGGTGAGCGCGCCGATGACGGGGAAGCGCCGCTGCCATGGCCGAATGACGATCTGTGCCCCGGCATGGCGGTTAATCTTCCATGCCAGATAATCGATCCCCCCGGCAAAGGTCGCGCTGGCCTTGATAAGCCGCGCCGCAGTCAGCCACTTGCCGTTCCGCTGTAGCCGCCGCCAGCGCCGCAACGCGGTCGCCCGGTTCGCCTCTACCGGAACCGTAAGACCGGCAAGCGCCGCACTGCCGAACCGCTCGTAACGCGCCGGATCGGCATCGACGATTGACTCCGATCGGTCATCGCGCTCGGCGCGCAGCTCCGCACGGTAGGTCAGCGCGAAGGCCGCCCGCCAGACCGGCACGGGGTCGTCATCAGGACGGTCCACCATCGTGGGCAGTGTCAGCGCGAACAGGGTTGGCACGGCCTGCGCGATGGCCGCGACGATCCTATCCGCCGCCCCGGCATCCGCCGTCCAGATCAGGCGGGCCGGCTGCGCGAACCTTGCCCATACCGAGACAGTGGACGCTGCCGGCCGACACAGCTGTGCGAGGTCTTGTTCGGACAGGATCGCATATTTCGCCGCCAACCCTCTGTAGGTGAACGGAAACACGTTGGGCGGGAGCATGTGATTGGCGGTGGCCATCCAGCGTGCGGGATAGGCGGCGCGATAGTCGGAAACGATCAGGTAGAAGTCCAGCATCTGCCCGTCGAGATCGGCCGTGCGCAGACAGGATCCGTAAAACAGCACCCCGCGCGCGGCATCCGGATATCGGTCGGCAATCGCCGCCGCCATCGCCGAGATGCGTGGGTCGACCGGCACGGCCAGCTCGGCCGCGACCAACGACTGGAGGGCAGTATTCGTCACCGGACGATAACCGTGCTCAGGCAGCGAGACGAAGGAAGGGAACGGGCGAAGTATGCTTCAGAACGATCGGATATCCCTCGACATTCTGAAAAATCTCGCCGTCCAGAATGACGCTGGACCGCGCGCCCTCGATCCGGATTTCGTCGCCCCGCTCGACATGCACGCCGCGCATCGACTGCCGACCGAGCTTGCCAGAGACGCCCGCGAAGATCGCCCGCACCAGCGTCCAGGGCCGGTGATCGACCATCATCAGCTTCAGCGCGCCTTCCGCTCCACCCGGCATCGTCGAAACCTGCGTCCCGATCAGCATCTTGTGGAGTGTCGTAACGATCATGATCGAGAAGCGGCCCTGCAACTGCCCCTGCCGCATCAGCGACACTTTCACATGCCCCGGCCGCGGCGGCAGGAAGGCGGCGCGGATCCCGAAGATCAGCGACAGCACCACCGCCATCGCGGTCAGCACATGGCTGAACCCGTTGGGGAGGCCCAACGGATACACCTTGTTGCGGCAGAACAGGATCGAGTCCGCCAGCCCGGCCCCGCCGAGGAACATGCCCATCACCGGACGCACGCTGGCGTCATCGCCGCTGGACAGCGCGATCAGTTCGCGCCGCACGACATGCGCGTCGAGACCGGTGCGCGCGATTTCCATCACCCGCTCCAGCGCAACGACGGGATCGCCCACCGCGCCCAGATCGAGCGCGATCAGGTTCGTCTTGCCGTTGGGCAGCACCGCCACCGGCGGCGGCGTCTCGCCGAACCATTGTCCGTGATGGATTTCGGTCAGCACCGTCTGCACCGTGCCGTCGCCGCCATTGATGACCAGCACTACCGGCTCCACCCGCGCGATCGTGCGCAGCGCCTCGCCGATCTGGTCGACATCCTCCACTTCATAATGGAAAATATCGCCATGGTCCGCGCAGAAAGCCCGGATGCGCGGCAGCAGCGACCGGTTGCCGGTCGACCGCGGATTGGAAAGCAATGCGACGCGCACCATGATTATCGACCTGCGCTTTGTGGGATCGGGCGAAACGCCATCCCCTGGATATAATTGAGTGTGACGGGCACCAGCGTCACGCCGCCGCCCACGCGAACCGCGACCTCCGCCGGTTCGGGCTTCCGCCGGAACAGCAAATCGGTGACCGAGACGCGGGGATTGCCCGACATGCCGCCGCCATCGCTGCGGCCCGTCTTGCGATCCCCGTCCATGTCATGTCGGACCGACACCGCATAGACGCCGCTTTGCCCGACCGGCACGCACAACTGCGTATTGCCGGATGCCGGCACCGGCACGTCGATCCGGTCGATATAGCGGCCCTTCTCGAAGAAGCTCGCCGGATCGCCGCCATAGGTCTGGATTCGGAGCGAACCACGCCGCGCCTTGAACCCGGTGACCTGCACCAGCAGGGCCGGCCCACCGCTGCGCAGGCACGGTCCGGCGTGCGACGCCAGCGGCGTCGCGAGCGCCGGAACCGACGACAGCGACGCCGTCATCATGATCGCCAGCAGACCCGACAGTTTCGACATGACCTCTGCACTCCCGGAAGCTATAGCCGCGCATCGTCGCGGTGGTTCGAAGAAGCCCCCTCGTTCTGGACAGATCGGCCGGGTTTGAGGCCAAAACATGGTCATGGGGCGTCTCAATCTTGAAATTTGGAAGCCTGACCGATCGCTACATCGCCCGCCTGATCGCGGTGCCGCTCACCGGCACGCTGGTCATCGCCGCCATGCTGCTGATTCTCGACAAGATGCTGAGCCTGTTCGATTTCGTCGCAAGCGAAGGCGGGCCGGTGTCGGTGGTGTGGCGGATGCTCGCCAATCTGATTCCCGAATATCTCTCGCTCGGCATCCCGATCGGGCTGACGCTCGGCATCCTGCTCGCCTTCCGCAAGCTGGCCATGTCGTCCGAACTGGATGTCATGCGCGCCGTGGGTCTCGGCTATGGCCGGTTGCTGCGCGTGCCCTATCTCTTCGCGATCGCGCTGGCGGCGCTCAACCTGGCGATCGTCGGCTTCGTCCAGCCTTATTCGCGCTATGCCTATGAAGGGCTGCGCTACGAACTGCGCTCCGGCGCGCTGGGCGCGTCGATCAAGGTCGGCGAATTCACCCGGCTCGGCAAGCGGATGACGCTGCGCATCGAGCGGGCGGAGAATAAGGGCCGCGACCTGTACGGCATCTTCGTCGATACCAAGCCGAGCGACGGCCGTTCGCTGGCGGTCACCGCCGAACGCGGCACCTTCATGGCGACCGACGATCCGAACACCATCATCTTCCGGCTGCGCAACGGCACCCTGGTGCATGACGCGCCGGAATTCCGCACGCCGCGCGTGCTCAGCTTCGTCGCGCATGATCTGCCGATCGATCTGCCGAAGATGGATTCGTTCCGGGTGCGCGGCGGGCGTGACCGGGAAATGACGATCCCCGAACTGTCGCGCGTGTCGAAACTGCCCGCCACCGCGATCGCCACGCGCAATGCGTTGCGCGCCGAATATCATTTCCGGCTGGTCGAGGTCGCCACCATGTTCCTGTTGCCGATGCTGGCGCTGGCGCTGGCGGTGCCGCCGAAGCGATCTTCCTCCGCGCTGGGCGTCTTCATCGCGATCGTGATGCTGGTGACGCAGCACAAGATCAACGAATATGGCGCCGCGCTCGGCACGCTGGGCCGGGTCGATCCCATCCTGGCGCTCTGGGTGCCGTTCCTCGCCTTCGCCGGGCTGACCTGGTGGATGTATCATATGGTCGCGCATGTTCCGGGCGGTCAGCCGATCGGCGCGCTGGAACGCGTTTTCGCCGGCATCGGCGCCACGATCCGCGGCTGGGCCAGACGGATCGGCAACAGGGGTGCGCAGGCATGAACCTGTCCTTCTTCGGATCGCGGACCATCACCGTCTATATGGCGCGCACCTTTCTGGTGCGCAGCCTGGCGGTGCTGGCCGCTTTGGTCATCGTGCTGATGGCGCTCGATCTGCTGGGCGAATCGGGGGACATCCTCGCCCATCCCGGCAATGGCAATGCGCAGCTCTGGACCTATGTGTCGCTGCGCACGCCGCAGATCATCGCCCGCTTCCTGCCCTTCGCCGTCCTGCTCGGCACGCTCATCACGCTGGCCACGCTCAACCAGAATAGCGAGATCATCGCGATGAAGGCGGCCAGCGTCTCCGCGCACCAGATCCTCGCGCCGCTCATCATCGCCAGCATCGGCGTGGCGGGCGTATCCTTCCTGTTCAACGACCGGATCGTCACCCGCGCCTCCGCCACTTTGTCCGCATGGCAGGCGGTGGAATACGGGCCGATCCCGGCGGATCGCGGCATCGTCTCCAATGTCTGGGTGCGCGACGGCGACGATCTGGTCCATGCCGATACCGCCAGCGGGCGCGGCCCGGCGACGATCCTGCGCGGCGTCACCGTCTATGATCGCACCGGCGGCGTGCTCCAGTCGATCGTCAATGCCCGTACCGCGCGGCAGGCGGGGCGCGGCTGGGTGCTGGACGGCGCGGAACGCTTCGACGTCGCGGCCGGCACGCTGGCCCCCGCCCCCGGATACCGGATCGCGGAAGGCGTGACGCCCGACCGCTTCACGCTGGCCGATGTCCAGCCCGACCAGCGCTCCTTCATCGATCTGCGCGCCGCGATCGGCGAACTGAAGGCCGCCGGCCGCCCGACCGGCCCGCTGGAGGCCGGATTGTGGCACAAGATTTCCGGGCCGTTGTCGGCTGTGCTGATGCCGCTGCTGGCCGGCGTCGCCGCCTTCGGGCTGGCGCGGTCGGGGCGGCTGTTCCTGCGCGCGGTCACCGGCATGGCGCTGGGCTTCACCTATTTCGTGGCGGATAATTTCGCGCTCGCCATGGGGAATCTCGGGGCTTACCCGCCCTGGCTGGCGGCTTGGGCACCGTTCGTGCTGTTCCTGCTGATCGGCGAGGCGGTGCTGATCCGGACCGAGGAATAGCGGCACCGGCGCGCCGGCCGATCACGCCCCCGCCCGAAAAGCGCCATATTGCGGAAGCAGGAACGGTCGCCATATGGAACGGCCGTGGATAACCGCCACGCTGTGAAGCCCAAGGATTTCGATTCCGTGAAAAGCACCGAGACGCCCCGCGCCGGGTTCTGGAGCCAGCGCCACCATCTGGATCGCATGACGTTGCGTGAACTGGTGATCGCCTATTTCCAATATCCCGCGATCATCGCCTATCTGGTCCTTTCGGCCGTTGCGATCGGCGCGTTCATCTGGTCGCCCGCGCCGCTGGTGCCGACTTTGGTGTCGGTGGTCTTCGCCGCGATCGCCTATCCGCTGGTCTGGTATGTCCTCCACCGCTTCGTGCTGCACAGCAAGTGGATGTGGAAGTCCAAGGCGCTCGCGCCGACGTGGAAGCGGATCCATTATGACCATCATCAGGATCCGAACCATCTGGAGGTGCTGTTCGGCGCGCTCCACACCACGCTGCCGACGATCGCGCTCGCCACGGCGCCGGTCGGCTGGCTGATCGGCGGCTTCGGCGGGGCGATGGCGGCGCTGGCGACGGGCCTGCTGACGACCTGCTTCTACGAATTCTGCCATTGCATCCAGCATCTCGCCTACAAGCCGAAAAATGCCTGGCTGGCGTCGATGAAGGCGCGGCACATGGCGCATCACTTTCATGACGAGACCGGCAATTTCGGCATCACCAGCTATTTCTGGGACAAGCTGTTCGGCACTTTCTACAACCGTGTCAGCGAGCGGAAGAAAAGCCCGACCGTCTTCAATCTGGGCTACACGCCCGAGGTAGCGGAACGTTACCCCCATGTCGGTAAGCTGTCGGGCGGCGTGAAGATGAGCCATCCTGCAACGCGCATCCGGAACTGAGCCGGACATGGCGCAGCCCGCTACTGACATCCTGATAAGGGAAGTCCGCACCAAGTCCGAACGCAAGGCGTTCGTCGATCTGCCCTTCCGGCTTTATGCCAGTGATCCGCATTGGGTCCCGCCGCTGAAGGATGAGGTGCACGGGCTGCTGACACCCGGTAAAAACCCCTGGTTTGAACATGCGACCGCCGCCTTCCTGCTCGCCTACCGCAACGGGCGGGTGACCGGGCGGATTTCCGCGCAGGTCGATCGGCTGGTGCAGGCAATGCCGGTCGAACAGGGCGGCGGCGGCGATGTCGGCCATTGGGGCATGTTCGAGGCGGAAGATGCCGAAACCGCCGCCGCGCTGATCGCGGCGGCGGAAGACTGGCTGCGGCGTCGCGGGGTCAAGCGGGCCATGGGTCCGTTCAGTCTTTCATACTGGGATGAGCCGGGCCTGTTGATCGATGGCCACGATCATGCTCCCACCGTCATGATGGGTCATCATCTGCCGACCTATCAGCATTATGTCACCGCCGCGGGCTATACCGGGGTGCGGGATCTCTACACCTACGAACTGCGCATCGACAAAGACCTGCCGCCCTTGGTCCAGCGGATCGTGACATCGGGCGAGCGCAATGCGCGGATCACCGTGCGCAAGGTCGACAAGACGAAATTCGCCGAGGAAGCCGCGCTGATCCTGGGGATCCTGAACGACGCATGGTCGGACAATTGGGGCTATGTCCCGCTGACCGACAGCGAGATCGCCTATGCCGGCAAGAAGCTCAAGCCGATCGTGTTCGAGGATCTCATCATGATCGCCGAGGTCGAGGGCGAGCCGGTCGCGTTCATGATGACCCTGCCCGATCTGAACGAACTCACGGCCGATCTGAACGGGTCGCTCTTCCCCTTCGGCTTCATCAAATTGCTCTGGCGTCTCCGCAAGCCGAAGGTCCGCACGATGCGCGTGCCCCTGATGGGCGTGGTCAAGCGGATGCAGGCGACCCGGCTGGCCAGCCAGCTCGCCTTCATGATGATCGAATATATCCGCCGCGCCTCCGTCGCGAACTACGGCGCGACCCGCAGCGAGATCGGATGGATCCTGCAGGACAATCAGGGCATGGTCTCGATCGCCGAACTGCTCGATACGCGCATCAACAAGACCTACCGCATCTACGAAAAGGCGATCTGAGCCGGGGGGCTTCGGTGCAACTGACCTTCACGAAGCGCGACGGCAAGACCGATGACCTGACCATCGTGCGCAGCGACGGCAGCCGCGAACGCATCGCCGCGCCGAAGCAGGGCATCCTGCCGCACGACATGATCCATTATGCGGTCGAATGCGCCCTGCCCGTCCCGGGCTTCCTCTCGATGATCGCCGCCGGCCACCCGATCGCCTTCGCCGCGATGGAGTCGGAGCCGACGGTCGAGGCCGTGGAACGACTGGTCGAAACGATGCAGGCGGAGATGTGGTCCGGTCGGGCGTCCACCACCGATCTCGTAACACTCTACGAACAGACCTGCGCCGCACGCGGTCATGCGTCGGTCCCGGTGACCGAAGCGCACATCGCCGTGATCCGAACCAAGATCGATGCACTCACAGCGCAATGGACCGCGCTTCGGGCTAACGCCTCGCTGACGCCGGATTTCCTACCGCGTCCCCTGGCGGCGGGGTAGCGGACGCCCGTCGGACGGCTTGCGATCGCAAGATCGTTACGGCGATCGCGGAATCGCGGTACAGGCCTCTGTGCGCTTCGAGGGGACCGCAGGAATGAACGCCGTCAAAAACGCTTTGAAACGCTATGCCGATTTTCAGGGCCGGTCACGCCTGAGCGACTGTTGGATCTTCACCCTGTTCGTCCTGGCCGGGGCCGTCCTTCTCGCAATCATCGAGGCCGGGCTGGGCATCGGCAGTGGGTCGCATGAAACCCTGTCCAGTCCGGGCAATATCAGCGTCTACGCGACCCACACCGCCGCCGGCTGGTCGGCTTCTTCATGCTCGCAATGCTTGTGCCATGGCTCGCGGTCACCGTGCGGCGATTGCACGACACGGACCGGTCGGGTTGGTGGCTGCTGATCCTGTTCGTCCCGCTGATCGGACAGATCATCCTGTTCGTCTTCCTCGTAACCGGCGGCACGAGAGGCCCGAACCGCTTCGGCCCGGACCCGGTGGAAACGGCGGAGTGATCGGTGAGGCAATAACCTCAGGCCCAAGATCCGCATCGTGCCTTCAGCCCGTCAGATGGCGAAAAGTAAATCAGTTCGATCCGATCGAACATTCCCGGCATCGCGTCCGGACGGGCACCCTACCAAGATCATCCTTTGCAAGCCGCGGTTCCGAACGACGATTGTTGGTGGATAGCAGCCGTTCGGACTTGGTGGTTGGCATCCGAACCGGGTTACCGGTCCTTGCGAATCTTTCCTGCCATAACTCCAAGCTGGTCTTGCTGTTTGGCGATGGGCGGGACGCCGGTCGCTTCACGAAGGGGGTCGGATAGCAAATCACGCCGATAGGGTTCTTGCGTCCACTCGCCGTCGTCGTGGCGAAGATATTGCGTCCCATAGATTTGCGGCTGCCCGATATGCTGTAGATAACGATCGAGCGTTGCCACGGCAATCCAGGCCGCCTCTGACTTTCCCCGCGCGGCCGCGACGACCGCGAGCGCGTGCGCCTTCAGAAAGTCTTCTGGCAGGTCGCGATGCTGAAACACATAGACAGCATGATAGAAGTCGTCGGCGGTGCCCAACTGTCCCGCGTCCAGCATAGCCTGAGTGCGGACACGCCTGCTTCGGTCTGCTTCGTTGAGCAAGGCCCAGTCGATTTTGGGCACCTTTCTCTCGGCTTGATCCGCATCGAAGATCGCTGTCATATCGGTGTTCGTCGAGTTGGCTCTGCGCCCTCGACGAATAATGGGCGAAAACGGCCTTCCGCCCCTTACTTCCGCCCCTTACTTCCGCCCGAACAGTTTCTCTACCTCGCCCAGCGACAATTTCACCCAGGTCGGGCGGCCATGATTGCACTGCCCGCTATGCGGCGTGACTTCCATCTCGCGCAGCAGCGCGTTCATCTCCGCGACGGACAGCAGCCGCCCGGCGCGCACCGATCCGTGGCAGGCCATCGTCGCGGCGATCAGGTCGAGCCGCCCCTGCAGGGACAAGGCCGTATCGAACGCCGCCAGATCGTCCGCCAGATCGCGGATCAGCCCGGTCACGTCCCCCGCCCCCAGCAAGGCCGGCGTTGCGCGGACCAGCACCGCGCGTGGGCCGAAGCGTTCCAGTTCGATCCCGAACGCCACCAGTTCGGCCGCGCGCTCCTCCAGCCGATCGCAGGCCGTTTCCTCCAGCTCGACCACCTCGGGCAGCAACAACGCCTGTCGCGCCACACCGCCATCGGCGATGGCCGCGCGCATCCGTTCCAGCACCAGCCGTTCATGCGCGGCGTGGTGGTGGTCCAGCACCAGCCCGTCCGCCGCTTCCGCGACGATATAGGTCGCCGCCACCTGCCCACGCGCCACACCCAGCGGATGCGCGACGGGTTCGGGCGGCGGCGCGGCGGCATATTCTGCGCGCGCCGCCGGTTCAGGGCGGTAATCGGGTCGGGCATCCCACACCGATCCCTGCCGCGGCGCGCTCGACACGGCGGAGGCCGGCGCCCAGGACGGCGTCATCGGTTCCGCCTGCCAACTGCCGAGCGCCGCCGCCGATGGCCGTTGCACGCTGCGATGCCCGGCGGCATCCAGCGCCGCGCGCAGCCCGCCCACGATCAGCCCGCGCACCAGCCCCGGATCGCGGAACCGCACCTCGGTCTTGGCGGGGTGGACGTTCACATCCACCTCTTCCCCCGGCAGGTCGATGAACAAAGCCAGCACCGGATGGCGATCGCGCGCCAGCAGATCCTGATAGGCGGCGCGCATCGCGCCCACCAGCAATCTGTCCTTCACCGGCCGCCCGTTGACGAACAGATATTGATGATCCGCCACCCCGCGATGAAAGGTCGGCAGCCCGGCCACTCCGCCGAGCGTCACCGCGCCGCGCACATGATCGATGGGCACGCTGTTCGACAGCAATTCCCGATCGGTCAACGCCGCCACCCTCGCTGGCCGGCTGTCCTGCGGCGTGACCGCGATCGTGCGGCGGCCATCATGTTCCAGCGTGAAGCCGATCTCCGGCCGCGCCATCGCCAGCCTTTTCACCACATCGACACAGGCCCCATATTCGGAGCGCGGCGACCGCAGGAATTTCCGCCGCGCCGGTACGCGTTCGAACAGGCCCTCCACGCGGATCCGCGTGCCGGGCGGGATGGCGGCGGGACCATCCGCCACCGCGACTCCATTGTCCACCGTCCGCAACCAGCCATCGCCGTCGCGCGTGCGGCTTTCGATCGTCAGCCGCGCCACGCTCGCAATCGAGGGCAACGCCTCACCCCGAAAACCGAGCGTCCGAACGTCCTCGATCGCCTCGTCCGGCAGCTTCGACGTGGCATGGCGCTCCAGTGCGAGCGCGATCTCGTCGCGCGCCATGCCATGCCCGTCATCGGACACGTCGATGCGTGAAATCCCGCCTTCCGCCAGCGAAATCGCGATGCGTGTGGCCCCCGCGTCGATGGCGTTTTCCACCAGCTCCTTCAGCGCGGCAGACGGCCGCTCGACCACCTCGCCCGCCGCGATGCGATTCACCAGATGCTCGGGGAGGCGACGTATTGACATGCCCCGCCCTGTAGCCCAAGCGCCGGGTCTCCGCGAGCCGCCGATTGACTGAACAATTCCGTGATCGGCGGAGGGGGCGCGCGATCCGAGTCGGACCAGATGGGCGGGCAGATGATTTTTTCGCGTTTTTTCAAAATGATGTCGCATGATATGGCGATCGACCTCGGGACCGCAAATACGGTCGTCTATCTGCGCGGCCGGGGAATCGTCCTGAACGAACCGTCCGTGGTCGCGATCGAGACGATCAACGGCGTCAAGAAGGTGCGCGCGGTCGGCGACGACGCCAAGATGATGATGGGCAAGACCCCGGACAGCATCGAGGCGATCCGTCCGATGCGCGACGGCGTCATCGCCGACATCGACGTGGCCGAACAGATGATCAAGCATTTCATCCAGAAGGTGCATGGTCAGCGGCGCTTCCCGCGCTGGCCCGAAATCGTCATCTGCGTGCCGTCCGGATCGACCAAGGTGGAACGCCGCGCCATTCGCGATGCCGCATCCAATGCCGGCGCGTCGCAGGTCTGGCTGATCGAGGAGCCGATGGCCGCCGCGATCGGTGCGGACATGCCCGTGACCGAACCGATCGGTTCGATGGTCGTTGATATCGGCGGCGGCACCACGGAAGTCGCGGTGCTGTCCTTGCGTGGCCTCGCCTACACCACCTCGGTGCGCGTCGGCGGCGACAAGATGGACGAGGCGATCGCCTCCTATGTCCGCCGCAACCATAATCTCCTGATCGGCGAAGCCACGGCGGAGCGGATCAAGAAGGAAGTCGGCACCGCAAAGATGCCGGCGGACGGCAAGGGCACGACGATCCACATCAAGGGTCGCGATCTCGTCAACGGCGTGCCGAAGGAAATTTCGATCACGCAGGCGCAGATCGCCGAAGCGCTGACCGAGCCGGTCGCCGCCATCGTCGAGGGCGTCCGCATCGCACTGGAAAACACCGCGCCCGAACTGGCGGCCGACATCGTCGATCAGGGCATCGTGCTCACCGGTGGCGGCGCCTTGCTGCAGGGGATCGACGAGGTGCTGCGCGAGGAGACGGGATTGCCGGTGACGGTGGCGGAAGATCCGCTGACCTGCGTCGCGCTCGGCACCGGGCGTGCGCTGGAAGACCCGGTCTTCCGGGGCGTGCTGCTCACCGCCTGAACCGTCCTTCGCGATGGCGCCGCCCAAGCACAGGCGCCCCGGTTTTTCGCGCCGGGCGCAATATGGCCTGTTCATAGGCTATGTTCTTGCAACCGTCGGCGTCGTCGTGGCGCTGGCGGTCATCGCGTCCTGGCGTCTCGATCCGGCGGGCTTTTCGCTGATCCGCGGCATCGCGCTGGATGCCACCGCCCCCTTCACCGCCGCCGGTCGCAGCGTGGTGACCGGGGTCGCGAACGGTGCGGACGAAGTGGCGGCCTATTGGAATGCCGGCGCGCGCAACCGCCGGATGGCGGCCGATCTCGCCGCCGCGCACACCGCGCTGGTGCAGGCGCGCGCGACCGCGTTCGAAAATGCGCGCCTCCGCCGTCTGATGCGCGTGGTGGATCGCACGCCGCAGACCATTGTCGCCACGCGGATCATCGGCAGCACCGTCTCCGGCACGCGCCGGCTCGCCACCATCGCCGCGGGGCGGAGCGACGGCGTGCGTCCCGGCCAGCCGGTGCGCAGCGGCGAAGGGCTGGTCGGCCGCATCTTCGAATCCGGGCAGACCGCCGCGCGCCTCCTGATGCTCACCGACAGCGGCAGCACGGTGCCGGTGCGGCTGGTGCGCAACGGCCTGCCCGCTTTGGTGGCCGGCAATGGCGACGGGCGGTTGCGCGTCCGCCCGCTGATCGTCGGGGAAAATCCGTTTCGCCGGGGGGATCTGCTGGTCACGTCCGGCACGGGCGGGCTGTATCCGCCGAACGTGCCGGTCGCGGTCGTGATCGGCGCAGATGCGCTCGGCCCCGTCGCGCGGCCGCTCGCCGATCCGGACCGGACCGACTTCGTGGTGGTGCAGGCAATCTACGCACCCGAAGCGGCGGCACCGCCGCCCGGCCTGCCGACGACGGGTGCTCCATGATCCGCTGGCGGCCCCGCGCCGGTTCCGCGCATCGCGGTGCGCTGATCGACGGTCAGACGCCCACCGTCTCGCGCTTCGCCCGCGCGGTTCCCGCCGGAACGACCCTGCTTGCCTCCGCGCTGTCCGCGCTGCCGATGGTCTCGGACGCCCCCGCCCTTCCGCCGCTCGGCCTGCTGACCGTGCTGAGCTGGCGGCTGCTGCGCCCGGAATTATGGGGCGCGTGGATCGCCTTGCCGCTCGGGCTGGCGGATGATCTGCTGACCGGCCAGGTGCCGGGCACCGCCATGGCAAGCTGGACGATCCTGTTCCTGTTCCTTGACATCGTCGACGAACGGCTGATGTTCCGGGATTATATGCTCGACTGGACGATCGCGGCGATCGGCATTTGCGCGTGCATCACCGGCGCGGTGCTGGCGGCAGGAATCGGCAGCGGCAGCCTGCATATATTCGTGCCGCAAATGCTGCTCGCCATCCTCTGCTTCCCCTTCGTCGAACGGATCTGCGCCGCGATCGATCGCTGGCGGCTGCAACGATGAGGTGGCGGCGCACGCAGCCGCGGCCCGCGATGACCGAACATGCGCAGGGCCTGTCCTTCACCCGGCGCGCGCTCGTGCTGGGTGGCATCCAGGGCAGCATCATGACGATGCTCGCCGTGCGGATGGGCTGGCTGTCCATCGCCGAAAACGAGCATTATCGCCTGCTGTCCGAGAGCAACCGCGTCCAGATGCAGCTCATCCCCCCGCGCCGGGGCTGGATCGTGGACCGGCATGGCCACCCGCTGGCGATCAACCGCACCGATTTCCGGGTCGATCTGATCCCGGATCAGTTGCGCGATCGTGACCGGGTACTCGCCCATCTGCAACGCCTGCTCGGCCTGTCGACCGAGGATCTCGACCGCATTCGCGAGGAACTGGTCGACGCGCCCGGCTTCCGCCCCGTGCCGGTCGCGGAAAAGCTGCCTTACGAGATGTTCGCCGCGACCAGCGTCAACCTGCCCGATATGCAGGGGGTCGCGCCGACCCAGGGCTATTCGCGCTATTATCCCGATGGCGCGGCGGTCGCGCATCTGATCGGTTATGTCGGCACCGCATCGCGCAAGGATTATGAGCGCGACCGCAATCCGCTGCTCAACACGCCGGGGTTCAAGATCGGCAAGGAGGGGCTGGAAAAGGCGATGGAGCCGCTGTTGCGCGGCACGCCCGGCGCCAAGCGGACCGAGGTCACCGCGCGCGGCAAGCTGGTCCGCGAACTCACCACCCGCCCGGACATTAGCGGCCGCACGCTGAAGCTGACGATCGATGGCGGGCTGCAAGCCTATGCCGCGCGCCGGCTGGGCGACGAATCCGGCGCGATCGTCGTCGTCGATACGCTGACCGGCGATCTGCTGGCGATGACGTCGATGCCGGCCTACGATCCCAACAGTTTCACGGATGGCATCAGCCATGCCGAATGGGACATGCTGTCGGCGGACGATCATCTGCCGCTGCTCAACAAGACGTTGCAGGGCCTCTACCCGCCCGGCTCCACCGTCAAGCCGGCGGCCGCGCTCGCCATTCTGGAGGCCGGCATCTCGCCCTCCGAACGCGTCTTCTGCTCGGGCACCTACCGGCTGGGCAACGGCCTGTTCCATTGCCACAAGCGCGGCGGCCATGGTCCGCTCGATATGTATGGCGGCATCGCGCAAAGCTGCGACATCTATTTCTGGTCGATGGCGCGCCGGATCGGGATCGACCGGATCGCCGCGATGGCGCGCCATCTCGGGCTGGGCAGCGAATATCCCCTGCCCTTCACCTCCCAACGCTATGGCACCGTGCCGGACATGGCGTGGAAGCAGAAGAAATATGACAAGGCGTGGACCGTCGCCGATACGCTGAACGCCACGATCGGTCAGGGCTATATGCTCGCCAATCCGCTGCAACTGGCGATGATGGTCGCGCGCATCGCCAGCGGGCGCGCGCTGATGCCCGCCATCACGCCCGGCGCGCGCCGCCCCGCCGCGCCGCTGCCGATCGATCCCGAACATCTCGCCGTCGTGCGGCAGGCGATGAGCAACGTCATCAACCATGGCGGCACCGCCGGTCGCACCCGCCTGCCGGTGCCCGGCATCGAAATGGCGGGCAAGACCGGCACCGCGCAGGTCCGCCGCATCACCCGCGCCGATCGCGCGCGCGGCGGCAAGTTCGGCGGCGCCGGCACCGACTGGAAATATCGCGATCACGGGCTGTTCGTCGCCTTCGCGCCCGTCGCGAACCCGCGTTATGCGGTCGCGGTGGTGCTGGAACATGGCATTTCGGGCAGCGGCGTCGCCGGCCCCATCGCGCGCGACGTGATGACCTGGCTCTATGACAAGCCGAAAGCGGAAGCGATTCTCACCGCGCTCGAGGATAAATGGGGCGGCGACATCCCCACCCGCGCCGCGCGCCAGGCCGCCGAATGGCGCGTGGCCCGCGCCGCCGAGGCCGCCGCCCCGCCCGTCACCATCGCTCCACCCGCCCCGCCCCCGGCCGCACCACAGGAGAGTCCCGAATGATGCGTGACGGCCTCATCCCTGCGCCGCTGGCCGAACTGCCGTGGCGGATCATCCTGCTGGTCGCCGCGATCGGCGGGTTCGGGCTGGTCGTGCTTTACTCCGCGGCGGGCGGCAGCCTCAAACCCTGGGCGCAGTCGCAAGGGGTGAAACTCGTCTTCTTCCTCGGCGTCGCGGTCCTCGTCTCGCGCGTGCGGGAGGATCAGTTGAAGGCGGTCGCCTTCCCCATCTATGCCGTACTCGTCACCATGCTGCTCGCGGTCGAGATTTTCGGCTTCGTCGGCGGCGGCAGCCAGCGCTGGCTCGATCTCGGCTTCATCCGCCTGCAACCGTCCGAACTGATGAAACCCGCGATCGTGCTGGCGGTCGCCCGCTTCTATGATCTGCTGCCGGCGGGCGAAATCCGTGGATTCAACGCGCTGTGGCCGACGGCGTTGCTGATCGGCGCGCCCTTCCTGCTGGTGCTGATGCAACCGGATCTCGGCACCGCGACGATGATCCTCGCCGGCGGCGTCACCGTCGCCTTTCTGGCGGGGCTGCCGCTGCGGTTGTTCATCGGCGCCGGCGCCGCCTTCGCCGCCGCGCTCCCGATCGTGCTGGCGTCGATGCACGAATATCAGCGCAACCGCGTGTTCATCTTCCTCGATCCCGAAAGCGATCCGCTCGGCACCGGCTATCATATCAGCCAGTCCAAGATCGCGATCGGATCGGGCGGCGTCTTCGGCAAGGGCTTCCTCGCCGGCACGCAGAGCCATCTCGATTATCTGCCCGAAGGCCATACCGACTTCGTCTTCGCCACGATGGCCGAGGAATGGGGGCTGGTCGGCGGTTGCCTGCTGATGCTCGCTTTCTTCCTCGTGGTGCGCTGGGGCCTGAATGTCGGCCTGCGCGGCAACAGCCGCTTCGCCCGCCTCTCCGCCGCCGGGCTGGCGACGACGATCTTCTTCTATGTCGCGATCAACCTGATGATGGTCATGGGCCTAGCCCCCGTCGTCGGCATCCCCCTCCCGCTCGTCTCCTTCGGCGGGTCGGCCATGATGACGGTCATGCTCTGCTTCGGCATGTTGATGGCCCTCGACCGCGCGCAGCGCCACGGTCCCTGACCACGCCCCGGCCGAAAAACCCCCGCCCCGACAAAAAACCGCAACAAACCCCTTGCCCCCTCCCCGCCCCCCCGCTAGAGGAACCCGCGAAGCAACGGACGGTCCCACCGACATCCGCCGCTACGGACGCATAGCTCAGTTGGTAGAGCAGCTGACTCTTAATCAGCGGGTCCTTGGTTCGAGCCCAAGTG
>Ga0265797_10001169_pt1 | contig 46757 bp, 38 predicted proteins | sample P2T30metagenome_FD_192433 | JGI IMG/M metagenome (GOLD analysis project Ga0265797, IMG submission 192433) | Plant litter microbial communities from East Loma Ridge, Irvine, California - P2 T30 | ecosystem: Environmental > Terrestrial > Plant litter > Unclassified | place: USA: California...
CACTTTGTTAGCATGAAGTTTCTCGATCGTGAAACCCCAGGCTGCATGACGCGGCTGCTTCTCAGCGAGGAACAACATGAAAAAATCATTGATAGCTGCAGTAGTACTGGCCGGCGCTTCGTTCGGTCCGTCCGCCGTGATGGCCCAAACCGTCGTCGGCAACTCACCCCAGGCACTCGACTGGACCGACCTGAGCGCTTATTTCGGCGACGTCTTTGCCGCCGACAACGCCGGCAACACGTTTGCCGACCGCTTCACCTTTACTGTCGAAGGCACGATCGGCTACAACCTCGACGCCATCGTGGCGTCGATCAGCCGTAGCGCCGATGTTGGCCTGGACGTCACCGGCCTCGCCCTGTATGGCGTCGACGATGTCCTGATCAGCGACGGCACGTCGGTCGCCACCGGCGTCTACGACTTGTGGACGCTTTCCAGCAACAACCTGGCCGCCGGCGACTATTACGTGCAGGTAAGCGGCGACCTGGTGTCTGACACGGCGGCCAGCTTCGGCGGCGCGATCATGCTGGCGCCGGTGCCGGAACCGCAGACCTGGGGCATGCTGCTCGGTGGCCTGGGTGTGGTGGGATGGCTGGCACGCCGGCGTCAGAAGCAACAGGTCTGAACGGCGGGCAGATACAGCGCGCAGGTGACACAGGCTGCTTGCGACTGCAGGGCAGGTCTCACCTGCCCTGCTTACCGTGTTCAGGTGCGCAGCTTCTTGATGATGCTGCGGCTACCCAGGATTTCTTCGATCTGCTCGAAGCGCACTGGCTTGACCATGTGATGATCGAAACCGGACTCGAACGCCAGCTGGCGGTCTTTCTCCTGGCCCCAGCCTGTGACAGCGATCAGTACCGTCAGTGCGCCGGTGGGCAGCTTGCGGATACCGCGCGCCAGGTCGTAACCCGACATGTGCGGCAGGCCAATATCCAGGAAGGCGTAATCCGGGCAGAAGCGCGCGGCGGCAGCCAACGCATCGGGGCCGTTGTGCGTGATGACTACGCTGTGCCCCATTGCCGTGAGCAGCGCGCCGATGCTGTTGACGAAGTCGACGTTGTCGTCGGCCAGCAGGATGCGGTAGCTCTCGGCGCTGATGAACGCGGCCGGCGTCGGCTTGGTGGGTGGCTCTGGCTCGACCACGATCGGCAGGCGCACGACGAAGCGGCTGCCATGACCGAGGCCTTCGCTTTGCGCCGTGATCGTGCCGCCATGCAGCTCCACGAGCTTGCGCGCCAGCGACAGGCCTACGCCCAGGCCCGCATTGCTGCGCTCGAGCGTGGAGTCCACTTGCACGAACATGTCGAACACCGAGTCGAGCATGTCCGGCGCCAGGCCGATGCCGGTGTCGGCCACTTCGAGGATCAGGGTTTTGTCATCCACTTCGCCCTTGAGCACGACGCGGCCGCCCCGATTGGTGTACTTGGCAGCATTGTTCAGCAGGTTCGACAACACCTGGGCCAGGCGGGTGGCGTCGCCATGCAAGAACACGGGCCGGTCGGGCAATTCGAGCACGAGCTCATGGCCGTGCAGTTCGATGTACGAGCGCACCACCTCGAGCGCATCGTTGACGACCGCCTTGAGCTCGACGCGGCCCATCTTGATCGTGAACTTGCCGGTGTTGATGCGCGAGACGTCGAGCAGGTCGTCAACCAGGCGCACCATCTGGCGCAACTGGCGCTCCATGATGTCGGTGGCGCGCTGGGTCGCCTGGGCATCGCCGCTGCGGATGCGCAGGATATCGAGGCCCGTGCGGATCGGCGCCAGCGGGTTGCGCAGTTCGTGCGCCAGCGTGGCGAGGAACTCGTCCTTGCGGCGATCGGCCACGATCAACGCGCCTTCGGCCTTCTGGCGCACGTCCATTTCGTGTTCGAGTGTGCGGTTGGCCGTTTGCAGCGCCTCGGAACGCCGCCCGATCTCGGCCAGCATGTCATTGAAGGCTTCGACCAGCACACCGATCTCGCCTTTCTCGTGGCCTGGCACGCGCAGGCTGAAGTCGCGCCGCATCATGACCTGGCGCGCGATATCGGTGACCGACTCCAGCGGACGCGTGATCGAGGCCTGGAGGCGCGAGGCCACCACCGCTGCGATGACGAGGGCGCCGAGCAGCACGCCGCCAAGGATGGCGCCGTAGCTCAGGGCCCGGTCCATGACCCCGTAGCGCGAGCGCAGGTAGACGGTGCCGACCCGGTCGCCGTTCTCGACGATGTCGTGGTACAGGATGACTTCGCCGCGCTCGATACGGTGGCCTGCCGGCTCGGGCCGCTCCGGTAGGTTCGCCTTGACGTCGGGCCGCACATAGGTGGCAAAGCGGGTGCCGTTGGCGGTGAACACGGCGGCGGCCACGATCTGCGGCCGCACCCGCAGCAGGGTCAGGCTTTGCGCCACGTCGGCCGGGTCGTTGAACGACACCGCGGGCGCGGTGACGCTGGCGACAATCTCGGCCTGGGTGGTCAGGTCATCGATCCAGTAGCGCTGGAAGGTGCGCAGGTCGAGAAACAGCATGGCGATTCCCGCACACAGCAACGCCACCACGGTGGTGGACACCGCCATGAGGATCAATTTGCTGCGCACGGAGCCGGTATCGTGCATTGGCATCAGGAGGCTCCTTTTTGCACGCGGTTCGCGACCGTCAGCAGGCGCGAACTGAGCTTCACATTCTTCTTTTCCGCCGCATCGAGCGAGACATCGAAACGGACCCGTTCATCGACGATCGTAAAATTGATGACGCTGCCGCTCTGCAGCCCGCCATCGCATTCGGTCACGGTCAGCTGCGCATTGGCCGCGCGCAGCAGGCGGGCGGCGCGCGCATCGTCCTGGCCGGCGACGAACAATACATGCATCGGCTGCGCCAGGTCTTGCTCGCGCAGCGCGCGCACGGCAATCGTGCGGCCGGCGACCAGGCGCCCGGCCGCGATCCGGGTCAGCTCGGCCGCCATATCGTCGGCGCCGATCACGCCGACACTCAACGGCGTCGTCGCATCGGCGAACGAACCGACGGCGAAATCGGCGTAACCCAGGAATTTATACAGGAACGCCGCCTTCACGCGACGCTCCAGTCCGGGGGCAACATCGGCCCCGCTGGCGTGCGCAGACAGGCCGATGCCGGCCAGCAGCGGCAGCATCAAGGCCCGGCACGCCCTGCGGCGCTGCGGACGGTCTGGTTGGTTGATAGTCATGAAATCCATTGGCACGTCAAAAACGCAGCGTAGCGCTGGCAAACACAGTGCGCTCGATCAGCTGGCGGCTGCCCGCCGCGCCGAACTCGGCATGGCGCGCGTGCAGCAGGTTGCGCCCGACGAGGGCAAGCTCGAGATCGGGACGCACTTGCCACGCGAGACGCGCATCGAGCTCATGATAACTTGGCACGGCCAGCTGCGGCAGCCGCGCGACGTAACGAAGCGAAAAATCGGCCCGCAAGCGCGCGCTCAACTCGTGCGCACTGCGCACTGTCCAGGTCAGGTTCGGGTCATTGCCGGCGAGGCCCGACAGGCCTATGGTGTCGCGGCTGGCCGGCTCGCGGCCCACGTCAACATCCTGCAGCAAGCCGCCGGCGTGCAGGCGCCAGCCGCGCGCAGCCTGCCAGCTGGCCCAGAATTCTATGCCGCGCAAGGCGCCCTTGCCAAGGCTGGCGATGACATACGGCGGCGGCGCGCCCGCGCCCGCCGGCTCCAGCGTGCGCAGACGTTCGAAGTCGGTGTAGAACAACGTGGCCGAATACGATACGAGCGGCGTCGGCTGCGCGCGGTAGCCGAACTCGACGACGCGCGCAGTTTCGGCCACCGTGTCGGCGCCGCCGGCGATCAGGAGCTCGCTCACGTCGAGCGGATTCACGGCGAACAGGTCACGATCGATGCGCGATGGCGCGCGCACCGTGCGCGAGAATGCCGCCCATAGCGTCGAGTGCTCACTGGAATCCCATGCCAGCCGCAGGTTCGGCAGCAGCTCGCTGCCGGTGTACACATTGTGCTCGACGCGCAGGCCGGCGATGGCGCGCAGCGTCGGGGTCAAGGCAAGTTCGTCCTGCACAAACAGGTGCGACCAGCGCAGATTGCGCTGCGCCGGCGTGAAACGCAACACCGGGCCTTCGTCGATCCGATCGCGGCTGTGGCGATGGCCGCCGCCCCAGGTGACGCCGTGCGCGCCGAAGCGGATCAGGTGCTGGGCCTCGACGTCGATCGTGTCGATGTGCTGCGAACCGACACCCGGCAGATGGCGCTGTGTATGGTCGATCCAGGCGTGCAGGCGCAACATGCCGGCATCGGCAAGGCGGCGCTCGACTTCTCCTCGCAGGTTGACGCCCGACATCGTCCCGCGTGGCAACAACGACCCATTGCGCAATCGCCCGCCGTACACGTCGCCGCTGAGCGTCACGTCGTGCTGCCCGCCCTCCCAATCCAGGCGAAAGCCCGCCTGCTCGCGCGCCATGCGGCTGCCGGCGCCGGCGTCGCTGCGATCGACCTCGATGTCGGTTTGCCGTGCATAGGCGCGCCAGTGCGGCCCGTTATCGAATTTCCCGCCGTAGCGCACGCCAACGCCAGATTCGTCCGGTCCGGCATGCGCCGTGACCACGCCGCCATGCGTCTCGGCCGCGCTGCGGGTAATGATATTGATGACGCCATTCACGGCGTTGGTGCCCCACACCGTGCCGCCCGGTCCGCTGACCACCTCGATGCGCGCAATGTCGTCCAGCATGACATCCTGCATTTCCCAGAATACGCCCGAAAACAGCGGCGAATACACACTGCGGCCGTCGATCATCACCAGCAGCTTGTTCGATTGAGGCGACAGGAAGCCGCGCGCGCTGATGGCGTACTCGTGGGCATTGATGCGTGCGACCTGCAGGTTCGGCGCCAGCCGTAGCGCTTCGGGCAAGGTGGTCGCGCCCGAGCGTGCGATCTCGGCGGCGCTGATCACGAACACCGAGGCAGCCGCGCGCGCGAGCGGCTCGCTCTGACGCGACACCGACGTCACGACAATATCGGATAGTTGCTCGAGTGAGTAGTCCGCCAATGGCAACGCGCCGGGGTCGGCCTGCGCGATCGCGTCCCGCGCGCAGGCGGTCGATAACAGCGCAACAGCGGCGCAAACGTACATCTTAGGAATTAACATAGTTGCCATCGTAGAACATTTTCCTGCTTGAACCAAGTGCGCACACGCCACAATGCTGTGCTTGACAATCTTCAAGGATATTGATTAAAGCAATGACGGTTATTGGAAATATAAATTGGACTGATTTGACGCAATGCAGCATGATGGAACTGTCTCCTCTATTCTCCTCCTAGGAAATAGATTTAGCCCGCCTCTCACGAAGCGGGCTTTTTTTTTGCGCGCGCTGCCTCTTCCCTGCGGTCAGCGGCGCGGAACCATGCCGCGCGCATGGCCGCGCAGCCAGGAACATTCGAATTGTGCAAGTGCGCACGCTTGCTTGAGCAGTCAGGCACCAATTGGTGTAGGATGCCGCCCATATTTTCGTTTTTACAACAATCTATGCCCGACCTCGACCTTTCCGCCCGGAGCACCGCATCCTATGACTGGAGTGCGACTGCCCTGGGTGATGCCGCCCGCTGGCCCCTGCCATTGCGGCTGTGCAGCGACCTGTTGCTCAATTCCCCACTACCCACGCTGCTGGTGTGGGGACCGGAAACGGTCCTGGTATTTAACGAAGCGTATGCGGCACTGGCCGGTCCCGGCTACGGCCGTGTGCCCGGCGGCTCGGTGCCGCCTGTCATGCCGCCTCCGCTGGCTGCGGCCGGTCCGGCGCTGGCAGCGGCCTGGGGCGGTGAAGCCGGCGTGCTGGCCGACACCGCCCTGACCTTCCGCCGCCTGGAAGGCAGCAGCGACACCCGCTTCGACCTGCGCCTGTCCCCGGTGCGCGACGAGAACGGCGCCGTGCGCGGCGTGCAGATCGCGTTGGCCGCGGCCACCGCGCCGGCGGCCACCGAACCAGCCGGTGACGCCAGCCTGCGCATCCTGGTCGTCGAGGACAATGTCGATTCCCAATACCTGGTGTGCGAGATGCTCAAGGCCTTTGGCCACGAAGCCGACGGTGTCGCCCATCCTGACGATGCCCTGGATTTGCTGGCGCGCCAGCGCTATGACGTGCTGTTTTCCGACGTCAGCCTGCCCGGCATGTCGGGGGTCGAGCTGGTGCAGCGCGCCATCAAGGACGATCCGTCGCTGTCCATCATTTTCGCGTCCGGCTATGGCGACACGCTGCTGCGGCACCTCGAGTTCCCGTACCAGTCGCTGCAAAAGCCGTACGAAATCGACCAGTTGCAAGACGCGCTCGCCAAGGTAGTGCGCCAGCCGGGCCGGCGTTGACGGCCTGGGCGCAACGCCCGAACTCACAAAGTGTGAGTCGCACCCGCCCGGCTGGTCTACAATGAAACGCATCCTGCCCGGTTTCGGGCGCATGGCAACTCCGGCATGAACCCTTCATCACAACACGTCCGCCGCATCACCTGCCACCTCCGGAGGCCGGCATGAGCATTGCCCGTGACGTGTCCGCTCAAGACCTGGTCGCTGCGCAAGAGGCGCTCCAACGCGCCACCGAGCGCATGGAAAACATGCTCGAAAGCCTCACCGACGGCTTTTGCGCGGTCGATCGCGACTGGAAGATCACCTATATCAATGGTCGCGCACTGCAAATGGTCGAGCCGCTCAACAAGCGGCGCGGCGACCTGATCGGGTCCAAGCTGTGGGATGAGTTCGAAGACTTGCACGGCACCTCGGTCGCCCTCGATTGCGTGCGGGCGATGGAGCAGCGCGTCACCGTCAACCGCGAATTCTTCTACCGCCGCCTGAACGCCTGGCTCGACATGCGCGTCTACCCGTCGCCCGAAGGCCTGACCCTGTATTTCCAGGACATCACGGCGCGCAAGCTCGACCAGCAAGCGCTGATCGACAACAACAACCGCCTGCAATTGGCGATCGCCGCCGGGCGCCTGGGCGACTGGCGCTGGGACGCGGCCACCGACCGCGTCACCTTCGGTCCGCGCGCGGCTGAAATCCTCGGCTTGCCGGCCGGCGTCCCACTCGAATGGCCGCGCCTGCGCGCCCGCCTCGAGCGCCAGGATCGCCCGGTCGTGCGGCGCGCCGTGCTGACGGCATTTTCGCAAGGCACCGACCTCGATCTCGAATGCCGCCTGCTCTTGCCCGGCAACCTGCCTGGCGGCTCGGCCCGCTGCGTGGCCCTGGTCGGTCGCCCCGATTACGCCAGCCCGCTCGAAGGCGGCGGCGTGCTGGGCATGACGGGCATGGCCCAGGACATCAGCGCCCGGCGCGCGGCCGACGACCACCTGCGCCAGAGCGAAGAAGAATTGCGCGCGCTGGCCAACACCATTCCCCAACTGGCGTGGATGGCCGATCCGGACGGCTCGATCGTCTGGTTCAACGAACGCTGGTACGAATACACGGGCATCACGCCGCACGAATCGACCGGCTGGGGCTGGAAAACAGTGTACGACCCGGCGGTGTTGCCGGCGGTGCTCGAACATTGGGATGAATCGGTGCGCACCGGCACGCCGTTCGAGATGGAATTCCCGATTCGCGGCGCCGACGGCAATTTCCGCTGGTTCCTCACGCGGGTCGAAGCCGTACACGACCGCGACGGCCGCGTGGTGCGCTGGTTCGGCACGAATACCGACGTCGACCAGGTCAAGCGCGCCGAGCAGGCGCTGCGCGACGAGTCGCACGTGCTCGAGCTCCTCAACAGCACCGGCAGCATGCTGGCCTCGACGCGCGACCTGCGCGCGCTGATGCAGGCCGCGACGGATGTGGCCAGCGGCGTGTGCGGCGCGCGCTTTGCCGCGTTTGCCCATTACGGCCAGGCTGGCGATGGCACGCTGTTTTCGCTGTACACACTGTCGGGCGCCACGTCGGCCCAGTTCCAGGATTTCGCCGAACCGGGCGCCAGCGCGCTGTTCGGCCCTGGCCTGCGCGCCGGCGGCTTGCAGCGCCTGGCCGACATGGCGGCTGACCCGATGCAGGCCGGCGCCGCGCTGCAATTCGGCCTGCCTGGGGGGCACCCGTCGGTGCGCAGCTACATGAGCGTGCCGGTGATGGCGCGTTCGGGCGAGCTGCTCGGCACGATGTTCTTCGGCCACCCGGAACCGCATGTATTCACCGAGCGCAGCGAGCGCATCGTCAGCGGCATTGCAGCCCAGGCCGCGATCGCGGTCGACAATATCCGCCTGTATGAAGTGGCCAGCCGCGCCGCCGAAGAGCGCAAGGTGCTGCTCGAGAACGAGCGCGAAGCGCGCGCCGAGGCCGAGCGCACCAGCCAGATGAAGGATGAATTCCTGGCCACGCTGTCGCACGAACTGCGCACGCCGCTGTCGGCCATTCTCGGCTGGTCGCAGGTGCTGCGCCGCGGCAGCCGCGACGGCGCCGACCTGCAGCGCGGCTTGTCGACGATCGAGCGCAATGCCCGCGCCCAGGCGCAACTGATCGAAGACCTGCTCGACATGAGCCGCATCACCTCCGGCAAAGTGTTGCTCGACATGCAGACGCTGGCGCCGGGCAGCTTCATCGACGCCGCCATCGAGACGGTGCGCCCGGCGGCCGACGCCAAGGGCATCCGCATCGAACGGCGCTATCCCGACGGCGTCGCCATCCCGTCCGTGGCGGGCGACCCGGGGCGCTTGCAGCAAGTGGTATGGAACCTGCTGTCGAACGCGATCAAGTTCACGCCGCGCGACGGCCTGGTCACGATCGAACTGGCCTACCACGACGGGCAGGTGGCGATTACGATCCGCGACACGGGGTCGGGGATCGCCCCGGAATTCATCACGCACGTGTTCGAGCGCTTCCGTCAGGGCGATGCCTCGATGACGCGCAGCCATGGCGGCCTGGGCCTGGGCTTGTCGATCGTGAAGCACCTGATCGAACAGCACGGCGGCACGGTGCGCGCCGACAGTGCCGGGCCCGGCCACGGCGCCAGCTTCACGCTCGAGCTGCCGGCGGCCTTGTCGAGCGCGCCCCGGCCGGCCCGCCCGGCCGACACCGGGTCGCTGGCGGTGTCAGCACCAACGACCCTGGCGGCCAGCCCGCCAGCGCCGCCCGACATGGCGCCGGAAACAACCGTGCGCGACATGCGCGGCACATCGGTGCTGGTGGTGGATGACGACCGCGATGCGCGTGAACTGATTGCCCGCATCCTGTCCGATTGCCACGCCAACGTGCGCCTGGCTGCCAGCGCGCAGGACGCGATGGCGCAGCTGCGCGCCAGTCCGCCCGACCTCCTGATCAGCGATCTGGGCATGCCCGACGTGAACGGCCTGGAGTTGCTGGCCTGGGTGCGCGCCCTGCCGCGCGACGCTGGCGGCCTGATTCCGGCCATCGCGCTGACGGCGTTCGCGCGCTCCGAAGACCGCTTGCGGGCACTCGAGGCGGGCTTTTCGGCTCATGTGTCAAAGCCCGTCGAACAGACCGAACTGATGGCGGCAATCGGCATGGTCAGCACCCCGGCGGCCGTGCCGATGCTCTCGGATAGTGGGCGCGGACACAGTCGTTGATGTTCCTACCTGCTGACGCGGCGCTGTCCTACAAGAAATTTTATGGTCTTTGCTACACTAATTAGAGGTAAGGTATCGTTAGATTCCACCCCGAAATGGGGCGCCGCCCAGTTTCGATAAAGAGATAAGCATGCCGAGCAGACAAGACATTTTGAACGCCAAGATTTTGGTGGTAGACGATTCGCCCGACAATATCGAGTTGATGGAAGAGATATTGCGCGAAGAAGGCTATACCTGCGTCAGCTCGACCATGCTGCCAGAGCAGGTATGCCCACTGCACCGTGAGCATAATTACGACCTGATCCTGCTCGACCTGCAGATGCCGGGCCTGAATGGCTTCCAGGTCATGAAGGGCCTGAAGGAAATCGAACAGGGCGGCTACCTGCCGGTACTGGCGCTCACGGCCCAGCCAAGCTTCAAGATCGCCGCGCTCGAAGCCGGGGCGCGCGACTTCATCAGCAAGCCGTTCGACCTGCTCGAAGTGCACAAGCGCATCCACAATATGCTCGAGGTGCGCCTGCTCTACAAGGAGCTGGCCCAGTACTCCAAGGCGCAGCAAGAACTGGCCCTGCACGATGCCCTCACCGGCCTGCCCAACCGGCGCTTGCTGGAAGACCGCATCGAAACGGCGCTGCAGCACGCCAACCGCACCCATGCCAAGGCCGCGATCATGTATCTCGACCTCGATGGCTTCAAGGCGATCAACGATACCTACGGCCACGCCTACGGTGACGAGATCCTCAAGGCCGTGTCGCAACGCCTGCTGGCCAGTTCGCGCAAGGAAGACACGGTTGCCCGCCTGGGCGGCGACGAATTCATGGTCGTGCTGGGCGATATCCACAGCCTGGCCGATGCGCAGGGGCCGGCCGCCAAGCTGGTCGAGGCGTTGTCCGAGCCGTTCTTCATCAACGACCTCACGCTGCGCCTGTCTACCTCGATCGGCATCAGTATCTATCCTGACGATGCCGAATCGGTCGACGCGCTGATCAATATCGCCGACTACGCGCTGTACGAAGCCAAGCGCGCCGGCAAGAACCGTTTCTGCTCGCCGGCAGCCAATCGCCAGGCAGCGTCCAAGACCACCGGCGCGCCCGTGGCGGCGCCCACGCCTGTGGCAGAACTGGCTGCACCGCACCGGTAAGCCTGCCCTGCCGTGATGTCCTGGCAATCGACCGGGGTTCTTGCGCAAGCGAGAGCCCCGGTTTGCATTGGCGGGTTTGCCCCTCGTGCGACGTTGAAAACACCACAAGCTGAAAACCAGACAGGCCACGGAACGTTGTTCCGTGGCCTGTTCAGGGTGAGACAGCTAAGGTCTGGTGCTTAGCGCTTTTCGCCTGCCGGGCAATCGCGAATCGCACTTGTTTCTTCGATCGCGCGCGCATGCTGGTGATCGCGACCCGCGTCGACCATTTCAGGCGGCACTTCGATACGGGTGATGCCAGCGTCGACCGAAATCGGGTCGCTCGCCGGGAACGTCATTTCAACGGCGTCATCAAGCAGCGTCTGCTCGGCCTTCTCTTTGCTCGATGGCGTCTCGCTGCCCGCCAGCGCCTTGATTGCGACCGCAACGTTCACGAATGGCAGGTTTGCCAGGTCGCCGATGGTCTTCACGCCCAGCGTGTCGGCCAGTGCCGTGGCCTGCAGCTCGCCAATCCCGCGCAGGGCTGACAACGGCGCATTGGCCAGTTCGCGGAAGGTCTTGCCCTGGAACTGTTCATTTACGATGGTATCGATATTCATGGTGTGTCCTCTCTTATATAACGCCCCCGTCCTCGATGGAACCGGCTAGCTTTGACTATCGCATGGCGGTAGCGGCACGTATGTGCGGCAGCGAACGTCTTGATCGTGCGCACAATTGATTTATTTGCCAGATGGCACTTATGTCACATGATATGATGGCCCGCTTTTGCAGAGTAACCGTTTTGTAGTAACCGAGAGTCTGATATCATTTTCGTGAAGCAATAAGAGCATGTTGACGAAAACCATCGTGGCGCACAGCGAACAACCCAAGATACTCGTCGTCAACGACGACCCGGCCAGTCTGCTTGCGCTGACCAGCCTGCTCGACCTGCGCGCCGTGGAAGGCAATTACACGGTGCTGTCGGCACGCTCGGGCCAGGAAGCGCTGCGCCAGGTGCTTCTGCACGATTTTGCCGTCATCCTGCTCGACGTAAACATGCCCGGCATGGACGGTTTTGAAACCGCGGAAGCGATCCATCAGCGCACACGCTCGGCCGACATCCCGATCATTTTCGTCACCGCGTTCCTGGCCGACGAAATCGACCGCCTCAAGGCCTACCAGCGCGGCGCCGCGGATTTCCTGTTCACCCCCGTGATTCCCCAGATCCTGCACGCCAAGGTCGCCGTGTTCGTCACGCTGTCGATGAAGAACGAGGAACTCCGGCGCCAGGCCGAGGCGCTGTCGCAGCATGCGCTCGATCTGACCAACACGAACCGGCGCCTCATGAGCGAGATGGAGGAGCGCCGCGCCGCCGAGCGCAAGAGTCACGCCAAGGATGAATTTCTCGCGATGCTCGGCCACGAACTGCGCAATCCGCTCTCGGCGATCTCCAGCGCCTCGAGCCTGATCGGCCTGCCCGGCGCGGGTCCGGACACCGTCACGCGTGCCCGCACCATCATCCAGCGCCAGAGCAAGCACCTGTCGCGCATCGTCGACGACCTGCTCGACCTGTCGCGCGCGATGTCGGGCAAGATCCTGCTGGCGCGCCAGGCCACCGACCTGTCGAACCTGGTCGCGGGCTGCCTCGAAACCTTCCGCGCCACTGGCCGCACCACCGGCTACCGGATCGGCGTCGACCTGGCGCCGGGCTGGGTCGATGGCGATCCGACGCGGCTCGAACAGATTGTCTCGAACCTGCTCGACAACGCGCTGAAATACACCCCGAGCGGCGGCGACATCGATATTGCGCTCGCGCGGGTCGGCGACGAAGTCGTGCTGTCGGTGCGCGATTCGGGCGTGGGCATTTCGCCCGACTTGCTGCCGCAGGTGTTTGATGTGTTCGTGCAGGGCGCGATCTCGATCGACCGCTCGCAAGGCGGTCTGGGCATCGGCCTGTCGCTGGTGCGCCGCCTGGTGGAACTGCATGGCGGCAGCGTGGCGGCCGACAGCGCCGGCGTGGGTCAGGGCTCGAGCTTCACGATCTGCCTGCCGTGCGCCGAACCGGTGATCACGTCACTACCCTCGCTGAACCTGCCACTCGACACGGGCAAGCCGTCGGTGCTGCTGATCGAAGACAACGACGATGGCCGTGAAATGATGGCGACGATGCTGGCCGCCCATGGCTTTCCGGTGTATCAGGCCGCCGATGGTTTGCAGGGTGTGAGCCAGGCCGCGACGATCCTGCCCGACGCCGCGCTGGTCGACATCGGCCTGCCGGGCATCGACGGCTATGAAGTGGCGCGGCGCCTGCGCGCCGATCCGGCCACCAGCGCCATCCGGCTGATCGCGCTGACCGGCTATGGCCTGCTGGAAGACCAGCGGCGCGTGCTCGAAGCGGGCTTTGACCAGCACCTGGTCAAGCCGGTGGCCATCGAACGACTGCTCGATGCGCTGGCGCGCCTGACGGCAGAAGCGCCGCAAGATGCGGCGTGAGTGCCGGGTGAGCCGTTTGAGCGCGGCTTGAGCATGGACGTAAAAAAGCCGGCCCCGGGAAGGCCGGCCGGTGTCAAGTTCGTGCTTCAGGCGGTTGCGAGGATTTCGTCGCGGCGGGCCGCCATTTCTGCGCCCATGCTCTCCAGGTCGAGCTTGAGCTTGCGTACTTTCGGGAACATCTCTTCTTCTTCCTCCTCGACGTGGTGCGATACGTATTCGCCCAGCACCTTCACCTTGGCGTCGTAGTAGTCGTCGTCCGCTTCCATTTCTTGCACTTGCGCGATCAGGTCCTTGGCCGACGCGTGTTCGACGAAGGCTTCGTCGAGCATGTCTTCCATTTCCTTGGACGTTTCACGCAGCGCCGGATAAAAGATTTCTTCTTCGATCGTGGTGTGCATGATCAGCGCTTCGCAGATCTCGTTGGCCAGCTTCTTCTTGCTGACATTGGCACGTTCGCCCAGCTCTTCGTACTGGTCGAACATGTCCTTGACCTCGTCGTGCTGGCTCTTGAGAAGTTCCAAGGCATCCTGCGGGCCATCCTGCTTCTTGCTGTTTGCTTTCGTCATGGTAGTACCCCGTATGTTGTTGGTTAAATGATGACTCGTTGGTCACATTGTCAGATTGCGCCCGACGCGCGGTAAACACTGTTCGCGATCTCACACTCGACCGCAACAAGACGAACCGCCCTTGGTGCATCCGTTGCGCGCCGCACCAAAGACAATTGTTGTATGATTTCGGAAACATTTAACAGAGACCTCGATGACTGAACCGGCCCCACCGCATCCCGACCCGGAGGTAGAACGCCTGGTCGCGGCGCGTACCGCTGAACTCTCCGACATGGTGTCCTGGCTGGCCAACAGCTGGGACCAGGAGCGTCGTCAGCTCGCACGGCAGTTGCACGACAGTCTGGGTTCGTCGATGACGGCCCTGACGATGCACCTTGCCCTGCTCACCCAACGCCTGCCGGCCGAGGACAAGGCGCTGCGCGACCGCGCCGCGCAAATGAAGAACCTGCTCGGCGGGGTCATTGAAACCAACCGCCAGATGCAACTGGCGCTGTGGAACGACAAGCTCGAGTTCCTGGGTCTGCGCACGGCATTGTCGGAGCTGGTGCCCGAATTTTCGGCCGAACACGGGATCAAGGCGCTGGCCAGCCTGCCCGAGGAAGACGGCGCCTGGTCGCGCGAGCACGCCGTGCTGCTGCTGCGCTGCGCCGAAGAGGGGCTGCGCAATGCCGCCGCCCACGCGCACGCCACGCACGTGGATGTGATCCTCGATGACGACGGCGAGATGGCGATGCTGACGGTGCGCGACGATGGTGTCGGCCCGGGCAGCGACGCAATTGGCGCCGACGGCGCCTACGGCCTGCGCCTGCTGCGCGAACGCGCACGCTCGCTCGGTGGCAACCTGATCCTGGTGCGCACCGAACCTGGCGGCGCGATGCTGCAGATGACATTGCCGCGCGAACTGCCGGCGTGACAGGATAACCGGATGAAAAAGGCGCTGTTATCGTTAAATAGTGATGAGCGCTGAACCGCTGAGCTGTTACGCAGTCCAACCCCTGTTGCCATCGACAGGAGCGGTCCATGAAAGCGCCTCGTTTCACAGGCTGGTTCAGCAAGCTGCACTTGTTGAACCAGCCACAGCGCCTGCGGGTGCTCGATGCATTGCACCCGGCAGCCGGCCTCGAGCAGGTCATCGCATTGATCGGCCAGATCCGGGGGGCCGGGCGCTGTTGTCCACGTTGCAACAGTCGTTTCTGGTACAGGCATGGTCATGCCAACGATCTGCAGCGCTTTCGCTGCCGCGACTGCGGGCGCACTTTCAACGACTTGAGCGGCACGCCCCTGGCGCGCCTTCGGCTGCGCGGCAAATGGCTCGATTATCTCCAAACCGTGCTTGACGCGACGAGCGTGCGGCGCGCCGCCGGCCGCGTCGGCGTGCACCGCAATACGGCGTTTCGCTGGCGTCACCGGTTTCTGCACTGGGTCAAATTGGATCGCCCGGCGCAACTGAGCGGCATCGTCGAGGCCGATGAGATGTTCCTGCTTGAATCGCAGAAAGGGGCGCGCAAGCTCGACCGCCCGCCGCGCAAGCGGGGCGGCGCTGCAAAGAAGCGCGGCATTTCCAATGAACTCGATTGCATCCTTGTGGCGCGCGATCGCAGTGGCGGCACGATCGACGCCGTCGTCGGTCGGGGCGCCTTGAAGGCAACCCAGCTCGAACAGCATCTGCTGCCAAAGCTCGACCGGCAAGCGCTTCTAGTCACCGATGCGAATGCCGCCTACCGTTCTTTTTCTCGCCGGCACGGTATTGCGCACGAGCGCGTCAATCTGCGCGCCGGCGTGCGGGTGCGCCATGCCAGACAGGGCGCCATCCACGTGCAGAACGTCAACGGTTATCACAGCCGGTTTCGCGCCTGGCTATCACGGTTCAACGGCGTGGCATCGCGTTACCTGCCGAACTATCTGGGTTGGTGGTGGGCCCTTGACAGCAGTCGGATAAAGACCACCGAACAATTGCTACGTATCGCAGTCAGTCTGATCTACAGGTAACGGTGACAGCGCCATGAAAAACGGCGGCCAGTGGCCGCCGTTGTCGTTATTGCCCTGCTGATCAGGTCAGTGCAGCTTGACCAGCGGCGTGCTGCGCCGGATCAGGAAGCGCGCCACCGCCAGCAGCGCAGTGCGGGTGATGCCCATCACGGCCCGGTGATGCATCAGGTGCAGGCTGGCGTACATCAGGCGCGCCACGCCGCCCTGCACGAACCAGCTCGCGCCGCGCAGTGAACCCATCAGGCTACCGACGCTGGTGTTCTGGCCGACCGACACGAGCGAACCATAATCCTTGTATTCGTACGGCGAACTCAGGGCCGGCTGGCCCTTGTCCATGCGCAGGAAGGTCGTGACCAGGTAATCGGCCTGCTGGTGCGCCGCCTGCGCGCGTGGCGGCACCGGCAAGCCGTTGCCGTCGATGCAGACCGCGCAGTCGCCCAGCGCCCAGATGGCCGGCGCGCCCTTGACCCGCAGGTGGGCGTCGACATCCAGGCCGCCGCCGCGCGCGGTCGGCAGGCCGAGCTTGCCAAGCAGCTCTGGCGCGCGAATGCCCGCCGCCCACACGCACAGGTCGGCCGGGTAGACATTGCCACCCGCGTCGCGCACCTTGTCGCTCTCGATCGCCGTCACGCGGCAATCGCTGACCACGCGGATGCCGCGCTTGTTCAACAGGCCCAGCGCCGCATTCGACACGCGCTCGGGCAGCGGCGCCAGAATGCGCGGCGCGCCTTCGAGGATCGTGATGCGCACGTCGCGCTTGACGTCCATGCGCGCAAAGCCGTAACGCGCATACGCGCCCGACGCTTCGCGCAGTTCGGCGGCCAGCTCGACGCCGGTCGCACCGCCGCCGATGATGACCACGTCCAGGCCGGTCTCACGCCCTTCTTCGCGCTGCTGCTCGACCGCCAGCATCAGGCGCAACATGCGCAGGCGGAAACGTTCGGCGTCTTCGGTCGCGTTGAGCGAAATGGAATGTTCCTGCGCGCCCGGCACGCCGAAGTAATTCGAGGTGCTGCCGATCGCAATCACCAGCGACGTGTACGCCAGGCGACGCACCGGCAGCACTTCGTCGTCTTTGGTGGCCGAATACACGGCGCCGACCTCGATCGACTGGCCGGCGGCGTCCAGCCCGGTCATCGGACCGAGCACGAAATTGAATCCATTGTCGTGCGCGAGCATCGCGTACGACAGACCTTCCTGGTGGATGTCCAGGGTGCCCGCCGCGACTTCATGCAGCGACGGTTTCCAGATATGGTACAGGCGGCTGTCGACCAGCGTCACCTTCGTCGGGCCGAGTTTACGGCCCAGTTTGCATGCCAGCTCCAGACCGCCAGCGCCGCCACCCACGATCACGATATCGCTACGCAAGCTTGCCTCCTTTTGATGCCCCGTCCGGCAACAACGCCGGACTGATAACAGTCTGGGATTTTACTACGGCAACGTCAGGGACGGTGGGCGTGTCCCTACATGTGACGAAAGAGCGCCATGAACGGCTGACTGACAGTGAGCGTCTCGGGCCGGTTGCGCAGGCGGATGATGCCCTTGCCGCTGTCGTCGCGCGTGACGCCGGCCACGGCGCGGAGGTTGACGATCGTCGAGCGGTGCACTTGCCGGAACATTGTCGGATCGAGCACCTCGAGCAGGTCGCGGATCGGCTTGCGCAAGAGCGATTCGCCCTCGGCCGTCATCACCACCGTGTACTTCGAATCGGACTGGAAGTACGCCACGTCATCGACCAGGATCAGGCGCGTCTCGACGCCGCGGCTGGCCGTCAGCCATACCAGCGGCTCGGCGCGCGGCGCGGGCGGGGCCACGGTCTGCAGGCGCGCCAGCAAGGCCGCCAGCTGTGTGGTATCCGCGCCACCACGGGCCAGGCGCTCGCGCACCCGCTGCACGGTGGCCGCCAGGCGTTCGCGCCCGATCGGCTTGAGCAGGTAGTCGACCGCGCCGCGATCGAACGCGTCGAGCGCATACTGGTCATACGCCGTGACGAACACGATCTCGGTGCGCAAGCCCGCCGCCAGCACGCTCGAGGCGACCTCGAGGCCCGACAGGCCCGGCATGCGGATGTCGAGAAACGCCACCTCGGGCCGGTGAGTGGCAATGGCGTCGAGCGCGCTGCCCCCGTCGTCGCAGGCGGCCACGATCTGCAGGTCCGGCCACACGTCGTTGAGTTGCTTGACCAGCTCTTCCCGCAGCAGGATTTCGTCCTCGGCAATCACGCAGCGAATCATGGACGCACTCATGACCGCACTCCCGCGCCCTGCAGCGCCAGCGGCACCGTGATGGTGGCCGCAACGCCGCTGGGGAAATTGGCGACGATGGCGAAGCTGGCCATGGCGCCGTAGCCCAAGCGCAGGCGCTCGCGCACATTGCGCAGGCCGATGCCGGTGCCGGCGTTTTCGAGCGAAAAGCCGCGCCCGTCGTCCGCCACCGTCACCGCCGCCGCATTGTCGATCGTGCGCGCCAGGATCCATACGGTGCCGCCGCCCGGATTGGGTTCGAGGCCGTGCTTGATCGCGTTCTCGACCAGCGTTTGCAGCATCATCGGCGGAAACACGAGCCGGCGCAGTTCATCGGGCACGTCGACCTGCAGCGCCAGGCGCGGCCCCATGCGAATGGCCAGGATGTCGAGGTAGGCGCGCGCCCGCTCCAGCTCTTCGCCGAGCGTGGATGGCGCATCCTCGGTGCGCGGCAGCGAATGGCGCAGGTACTGGATCAGGTTGCCGAGCATGGCGTCGGCGCGCGCCGGATCAGTGCGCGTGAGCACCTGGGCGCTGGCCAGCGTGTTGTACAGAAAATGCGGTTCGACCTGGGCATGCAGCAGGTTCAGGCGCGCCACCGTCAATTCCTTCTCGGTCGCACTCTGGCGCACGGCCTGCGTTTCAAGGCGACGCCGTTCGGCGATGCGGCGCGTGATGGCGCGCGCCACGGCTTCCGCGTTTTCCAGGTTGCTGCCCTGGTCGACCAGGAACCAGTCGATCCAGGCCGGGTCTTCCGGCTCGCAGATCAGCGTGACGCTGCCGGCCGCATCGCCATTCGGCGTGACCGTGGCGCGAATCTGGTTGCGCCAGGTCGACAGGCGGGCCAGCGCCGCCCCGGCCGACGCGTTACCGCCATACAGATCGGTGCGCTCCAGCTTGGCGCGCACCTGCAGGCTGTCGCGGGTGCTGTCGACACTCGTCACGCCCGGCATCTCGCGGATCGCGGCGTCGATCATGTCGAATGCTTCGCCGGCCTCGAACGGGATTTCGACCTGGCGCCTCTGGCGGTTGGCCAGCGTGGCCGCATCGACCGTGCCCGCCACCAGCCGCACGCGCCGGGTGTGCGAGAACGCGATCAGAAGTACCCAGCCGGCCAGCACGAACCCGAGCAGCGTCGCGTACCCGCCCAGGCGCACATCGACATCGTGCAGTACGGTTTCACTGAGAAAAATACACAGCCCCAGGTACAGTGCGCTCCAGGCGACAACGAGGCGGCCATGGTGGAAAAAGCTCGACATCATGATGGTCTTTCAAGCGTTGAAGAATGGCGCCAGCATAGGCAAGCCATTCGCGGCGAACCAGCATTATGCGACGGAGCCGGGGCCAGGCCGACGAAACCAGGCCCGGCGGCGGTGAAATCCGCTACCACGAAATGTTGCCAATACGCCGCATTACAATTTTGCTGAGTATGTGCACGCGCCCCAGCCGTACAATCGCGCCTTTCCGCTTTCCGTAAGAGAGGTAGTCGAGATGTCCTTCCCACGCACCGTCATTGCCATCGCCGCCGCCATCGCTGCTTCATGCGCCGCCGCATCCGCCCACGCCGAAGTCGGCATGGCCGTCACGGCCAGCCTGGGCACGACCGGCGCCGGCGTTCACCTGGTCGTACCGATGGAGCGCACGCTCAATGGCCGCTTCGGCGTCAACTATTACAAGCACGACTTCGACAAGCGTTCGGGAAGCCTCGAGTACGATGGCGACGCCAGGCTGCAGACGTTCGACGCGCTGTTCGACTGGTATGCGTTCAGCGATACCCGGTTCCGCCTCACCGCCGGCGTGGTCTACAACGGCAACGAAGTGACCGCCAAGGCGCGCCCGGACAGCGCCGGCGGGTACCTCATCAACGGCCAGCGCTACAGCGTGGCCGATGTCGGCACGCTCGACGGCGATGTCGACTTCCGCAAGGCCGCGCCGTATTTCGGCATCGGCTGGGGCAATGCCCTGACGCCGAACAAGCGCTGGAACTTCAGCGCCGACCTCGGCGCGTTCTACCAGGGCAAGGGCCAGGTCGACCTGATCAGCCGAGGCTGCCGCACCTCGCAAGCAGTCTGCACGGTGCTCGCGCGCGATGTCGCCGTCGAGGAAGCGCGCCTGACGAACGAGCTGGCCGATCACAAGTTCTACCCGGTGCTGCGCGCCAGCGTGTCGTACAGCTTCTGATGGGCGTATGATGGGAGCTCCACCTGCCGGAGGTCCCATCATGCAACTCCGTATTCTGTCTGCCGCCATTCTCACCGTCGTTTGCCTCGCGCTCGGCGGTTGTCGCGAACACAACGAGCCGGTCAAGCCGATTACCGGACTGTCCACGGGCGCGACCGTTACCGCACAGACGCGCTGAGTGCAGCGCATGCGGCTTGTCGCCATGCCGGCCCCGGCAGGTTACACTGCGGCCTGTCCATTTTCGTCGCAAGGTGTCCTGCCCATGTCGTTTGCTTCCCTCGGCCTGATCGAGCCCATTGTCCGCACCCTGGACGCCCTCGCCTACCACACGCCCACCGCCGTCCAGGAACAAGCGATTCCCGCCATCCTCGCCGGCAATGACGTCATGGCCGCGGCCCAGACGGGCACCGGCAAGACCGCCGGCTTCACGCTGCCGATCCTGCAGCGCCTGGTCATGGGCGGCAAGGTCGGCAACAATGCCGCGCGCGCGCTGATCCTGGTGCCCACCCGCGAACTGGCCGAGCAGGTGCACGAAAGCGTGCGCACCTATGCCGATGGCTTGCCGCTGCGCTCGATGGTTGCGTATGGCGGCGTGAGCATCAACCCGCAGATGATGACGCTGCGTAAGGGCGTCGATGTGCTGGTGGCCACGCCCGGGCGCCTGCTCGACCTGCACCGGCAGAACGCGGTGCACTTCAATGAAGTCAGGACGCTGGTGCTCGATGAAGCCGACCGCATGCTCGACCTGGGCTTCGCGCGCGAGCTCGACGGCATCCTGAAACTGCTGCCGAAAAAGCGCCAGACGCTGCTGTTCTCGGCGACCTTCTCGGACCCGATCCGCGCGCTGTCGAACCAGATGCTGCGCGAACCGGTGCGCATCGAGGCGTCGCCGCGCAACACCACGGTGGCCGCGATCCGCCAATGGGTCATCCCGGTCGACAAGAAGCGCAAGGCCGAGCTGTTCGTGCATCTGCTGAACCAACACGACTGGACGCAGGTGCTGGCCTTCGCCCGCACCCGCAAGGGCGTCGATGAGCTGGTCGCGCTGCTCGAGTCCAGGGGCATCGCGGTCGACTCGATCCACGGCGACAAGCCGCAGCCGGCGCGCCTGCGCGCGCTCGACCGTTTCAAGGCCGGCGACGTGCGCGTGCTGATCGCCACCGACGTCGCCGCGCGCGGCATCGACATCGATGACCTGCCGGCCGTGATCAATGTCGATTTGCCGATCGTGGCCGAAGACTACGTGCACCGTACCGGCCGCACCGGACGCAAGGGCGCCAGCGGCGAGGCGGTGTCGCTCGTGTGCGCCGACGAGGTCGAGCAACTGGCGGCGATCGAAGTGCTCACGCGCCAGACGCTCGAACGGGTGGAAGAACCGGGCTACGCGCCGGAGCACCGGGTGCCGCTGACGGATGCAAAAGGCCAGATCGTCAAGAAGCCGAAAAAGCCCAAGAAACCCAAGGGCAATGCGCCGGTGGTGAGCGAAGACGTGCGCTTCAGGCGCTAAGAACTGGTGCGTGCCGGCCCCAGGCCGCGCCGGCGCTCCAGGCCGCGTTCGAGCAGTGCGCCGGCGGTGTAGAGCAGCACAAACACTGGCACCACGAACATGGCGTAGGCATCGGGCCAGGCCAGGAACGTGAGTGCGCGGCCCAGCCCCAACGCCTGCACCACGGCCAGCTGGCCGGCGATCGGCAACTGCAGGAAGATGAGCTGCGACGCGTCGTCCCCGCTGGCAAGCGAGACGATGCCGACGCAGGCGACGATGAAAATGGCATACGGGGCGCATAACAACAAACCGAGTCGGGACATCGAAGACGCAGGGTCGAACCCTGTTGGCAAGTGGGCGGTACGGATCGTCACGAAGTGGCAGGACGACAAGCACCGCCAAGATACCACTGCGGGAGCGCGCAAAATCCTCCGAATGTCACCGGACGTGTTAAACCCGCCGCAAAGTCCTAACGCAATGCAAGGCGCATTTTTCGGGTACCGTCCTCACGGTCGATCGTCACCTCGAAGCCCAGCTTTTTCACCATCGCGACGATGCGCGAATTCTGCGGCAGCGCCTCGCCCACGATCTCGCCGGTGCCGCGCGCGCGGCAGTAGCCGATCAGCTTTTCCATCATGATGCGTCCCAGCCCTACCCCTTTCAGGTCCGAGCGCACGGTCACGGCGAATTCGGCGCTCGTGTTGTCGGGATCGGCCACGACACGGGCGACGGCCAGTGTCTCGGCCACCCCGGCGGCGTTCTTGCGGGTGGCGATGAAGGCCATCTCGCGGTCGTAGTCGATCTGCGTGAAGCGCGCCAGCTGCGACGGCTGCAGCTCCCGGATGCGCACGAACATCCGGTAGCGCACGTCGTCGGGCGTGAGCGCATCGAAAAATGCCAGGTGCGCCGGGCCGTCTTCGGGACGGATCGGGCGCAGCAGCAGCGGCGTGCCCTGCCACTCGATCGTCTCTTCCAGTTCGCGCGGATAGGGCCGGATCGCCAGCCGGTCGAGCGTGCTGCCCGAGCGGTCGGCCAGCGCCAGCCGCATGCGCGCGTCGAGCACGATCGCGCCGCGGCTGTCGACCACCAGCGGGTTGATGTCCAGTTCGACGATTTCGGGAATGTCCGAGATCAGGCGCGAGACCTGGATCAGCACCGCCATCACCGCGTCAAGATTGGCGGCCGGCCGGTTGCGGTAACCGGCCAGCAGGCGCGCCACGCGCGTGCGGTCGATCAGGTCGCGCGCCAGCACCAGGTTCAGTGGCGGCAGGCCGACCGAATAATCGTCCTGCACCTCGACCGCCACGCCGCCCTGGCCGAACACCAGTACCGGCCCGAACACCGGGTCGAGCGCGGCGCCGACGATCAGTTCGTGGCCGTGCGTGCGGCGGCACATGGCCTGCACCGAAAAGCCGTCGAAGCGCGCCTGCGGGAACAGCTCGCCCAGCCGCACGCGCATGCGCAGTGCGGCCGCGCGCACGGCCTCTTCGGAATCGAGGTCGAGCGTCACACCGCCGACATCCGACTTGTGCATCACATCGGGCGTGAGGATCTTGACGGCGACCGGGAAGCCGATGGCGCGCGCTGCGGACACCGCCGCATCGACATCGTCGGCGGCGCGCGTTTCGACCAGCGCCAGGCCATAGGCGCGCAGGATCGCCTTGGTCTCGGGATCGGACAGCAGCAGGCGCTTGGCGGCGATCGCTTCGCGCACCAGCGCGCGCGCGGCGCTGCGGTCGGGCGCCACATTGCCCACCATCGACAGCGGCACTTCCATCAAGAGGTTCTGGTTGCGCCGGTAGTTCACCAGTTGCAGGAAGCCGTTGACGCCATCTTCGGGCGTGCGGAAGGTGGGCATGCGGGCCTCGGCGGCAATGGCGCGCGCGGCCACGACCGAGGCGCCGCCCAGCCAGCACGACAGGATCGGGCGCGAGGCGGCGCGGGCCAGCGGCGCGATCGCATTGGCCACGTCGCGGCTGTCGACGGTGGCCGTGGGCGAATGCACGACCAGCACGGCGTCGACCTGCGGATCGGCCAGCAGCACCTCGAGCGCGGCGCTGTAACGCTCGGGCGGCGCGCCGCCCAGCAGATTGACGGGATTCGCGCGCACAGAACCGCCACTCCAGCCGACCGGCAGCACGGCGTCGAGCTGCACGACCGATTCGGGCGACAGCGTCGCCGCCGTGCCGCCGCCATAGCGCAGCGCGTCGCGCGCCAGCACGCCCGGGCCGACGCCATTGCTGACGATGGCCAGGCGCTCGCCGTGCAGCACGCGCGCGTAGGCCAGCGTCTCGACCGCCGCGAACAGCTGTTCGGTGGTGTACACGCGCAGCATGCCGGCGCGCCGGATTGCGGCGTCGAACACATCGTCTTCAGTGGCCAGAGCCCCGCTTTCGCTGGCGGCCGGCCTCGCGCCCTCGGTGTCGCTGCGCGACTTGAGCACGATCACCGGCTTGCTGCGCGCGGCGGCGCGCGCGGCCGACATGAATTTGCGCGCATAGCGCAGCTGGTCGACGTACAGCAGGATCGCGCCGGCGTGGCCGTCGCTGGCCAGGTGATCGAGCACGTCGCCCAGGTCGACATCGCCCGACTCGCCCAGCGAGATGAAGTGCGAGAAGCCGATGCCGCGCGTGCGGGCCCAATCGAGCACGCCCGTCATCAGGGAGCCGGACTGCGAGACAAAGGCGATCCGCCCCGGCAGCGCGCCGCTGTGGGCCACGCTGGCGTTCAGGCCCAGGCCCGGCACCAGCAGGCCCGCGCTGTTCGGGCCGAGAAGACGCAGCAGGAACGGGTGCGCCGCGTCGAGCGCCGCCTGGCGCAGGCTGCGGCCGCGCGCATCGCGCCCGCGCGCCATGCCGCTGCTGAGCACGACGGCCGCGCGCGTGCCACGCTCGCCCAGCTGGCGCACGAGCTGCGGCACGGTGGCGGCCGGGGTGCAGATCACGGCCAGCTGGGGCGTCTCGGGCAAGTCGGCCACACTGGCGTAGCACGGCAGGTCGCCCAGTTGCGCGTACTTTGGATTGACGGCAAACAGCTTGCCCTTGAAGCCGCCGCCCTGCAGATTGGCCAGCAGCGTGGCGCCCATGCTGCCCGCGCGCCCGGACGCGCCGATCAGCGCCACCGACGTCGGTGCGAACAGGTGCTGCAGGTTACGGACGCTCATGCGCGCGCCGCCAAGATGGCGGGACGGGCGGCCGGGCGATGCGGGTGACGATCAGCAGGCGGCATGGGTAAAACCTTTGCGTCAATGGCAGTTCAGGAAACGCAAGCATAACGCCGCGGCGCACTGCGGCGCGCACTGGATCACGTCGGGTGCTTACCGCAATGCGAACACGGCGCCGGCGCGCTCGTCCGGCAGCGCGCGCAACTCAGCCGAACAGGCCAGCAGCTCGCGCATCAAGCCATCGGCCAGGCCTTGCGTATGAAGCGCAACGACGGCGGCATCGAACGCGACGTCGGCCATGCACGCGCGCATGGCGTGCGCTTCGGGCAGATCGCGCAGCGCGATGGCGGCCAGCGTCTCGTCCGACGCCAGCGGCAGCACCGCATAGAAACGCAGCCGGAACTGACGATCGAGCAGCATGCTGCCGTTCATGAAGCGGTCGACGCCGACGTCGAACAGGACGTGTGCAATGACTTCGGCCGCCCGGCCCGCGACTTCTTCCCGGTTTTTCCTGCGCCGCAGAGCGAGCAGTCGCTCGATCAAGTCCATGCTCACCCTTGTCATTGAATTAACCCTGCATGCTATCAGTCGCTCCCATGGGTCGCAAGATGCCCGGACGCCATCATGACAGGAGTGTTGCGCCGATGCCATGCTAAAATCGCCGCGTGAACCACACCGTCCATGTCTGCCTGCGCCACGCACTCGTGTGGCTGATGCTGCTGGCGATTCCCTTCCAGGGCGTCGCTTCGGCAGGCATGCTCGCGTGTGCGCATGCGTCGACCCAGCACATCTCGGGCATGGCCATGGCCATGCCCGAGATGGAGCACGGCAAGGCCCAGTCCGGCCACTGTCACGATGCGAGCCTGCAAGTCACCGATCCGGCACCGCTTGACAACGGCCACGACCAGGAACGATGCAGCGCCTGCGCTGCCTGCTGCATCGGCGCAGCCATGGCGGGCGCACCGACGCTTCCGGCCGTCCCGCTGACCTTTTCGATACGGCTGATCGACGCCGCTACTGGCCGCCTCGAAGTGGTCGACCTGGCGCTGCCCGAACGACCTCCCCGCCCGCCTCTCGCCTGATCCTGCAAGCCGCCGCGCCACGTTGCGCGGCATCGACGCATTTCACCGAACGAGGAATCATGTTGACCCCGACTCAACGACAACGCCCGCTGCTGGCCTGCGTGCTGGCGGGCGCCTGCGCATTGACGCCAGCCGCCGCGCAGACGACCAATCCTGCCAGCCCCACGGATCCGGACGCCGCCGTCCCCGAAACACGTTACCAGCCGGCGCACGTGCCACGCGCACCGAGCGTACCCACCACCACGCCGGACCGCTCCTGGCAGGAAAACAACCGCACCGTGGCGGGCCAGGCCGGCCACGGTGGCCATGCGCAGCACGGCAAGCCGGCATCCACGCCAGAACCCGACCCGCATGCGCATCATCATGGCCACCATGCGCAGCCCGAAACAAAGGAGCACCATTGATGACGAGCCCAATCTCCTGGCACGCTTCGCTGGCGCTCGCACTTGGCGCGCTGCTGGCCGGCTGCGCCAGCGTGGCGCCCGAGCGCGCGTTCCAGGCCGGCGCCAACGCGGCGCAAGCGCGCACCGGCGTCGATGCCCGCCTGCTGCGCAGCGACGCCGACCGCCAGGCCCTGCAGACCGAGATCGACGCGCTGCTGCAAGCGCCGCTGTCGCAGGACGCCGCCGTGCGCATCGCCGCGCTGAACCATCCCGGCCTGCAGGCAACCTACTGGGAAGCCGGCATCGCCCAGGCCGACGTGGCGCAAGCCGCGCGCCTGCGCAATCCGGGCTTCGGCTTTTCGCGCATGGATGGCGGCGGCAACCGGGAAACCGAGCGCTCGGTGTCGCTCGACCTGGCCGGCCTGTTGACCATGCCGCTGCGCCAGCGCATGGCCGCACGGCGCCTCGATGAGACGACGCTGCGCGTGGCCGCCGCGATCGAACGCCATGTGAACGACACGCGCCGCGCCTGGATCGAGGCCGTCGCCGCGCGCCAGGCCCTGGCCTACGCGCGCCAGGTGGCGGACGCCGCCGACGCGTCGAGCTTACTGATGGAACGCATGACCCAGGCCGGCAACGCCAGCGCGCTGGACCTGGCGCGCGAGTCGGCCTTCCACGCCGAAGCCGGCGCGGGCGTGCTGCGCGCCGACCGTCTGGCGGGCGCCGCGCGCGAACGCCTGACGCGCCAGCTCGGCCTGTGGGGGACGCAGGCCGGTTACGCCCTGCCAGAACGCTTGCCCGACCTGCCGGCGGCGCCACGCGAACTGCCTGGCATCGAACGCACCGCCCTGAGCCAGCGCCTGGACGTGCAAGCCGCGCGCGCCGCCGCCGCCGGCACCGCCGCCGACCTGGGTCTGACGCGCACCACGCGCTTCATCAATGTGCTCGACCTGGGCTACGCCAGCAAGAGCGAGACGGGCGAGCCGCGCAGCGAAGGCTACGAGATCGCCCTGGAACTGCCGCTGTTCGACTGGGGCGGCGCCCGCGTCGCGCGCGCCGAAGCGCTGTACATGCAGTCGCTCGTCCAGGTCGGGGCGATTGCGATCAACGCCCGCAGCGAAGCGCGCGCCGGCTACCTCGGTTACCGCGCCAGCTACGACGTGGCGCGCCACTACCGCGACCACGTAATCCCGCTGCGCAAGCAGATCTCGGACGAGACGCTGCTGCGCTACAACGGCATGCTGGCCAGCCCGTTCGAACTGCTGGCCGACGCGCGCGAACAGGCCACCGCCGTCCACGCCACGATCGAAGCCCTGAAGGATTTCTGGCTGGCCCAGGTCGACCTGGAAGCCGCCATCGGCACGCGCCTGCCGGCGCAGGCTGCCACTGACAAGAAGGACACACCGCAATGACCAACCGCAGATCGTTCCTCACCGGCGCCGGCGCCACCGTACTGGGCGCCTCGCTCGTGAGCCGCGCCGGCGCGGCGTCGCTGCCGGAAGCCCCGACCCACACCTCGAGCGCCACCGCCGCCCCGCTGGCCCCGCCCAGCGGCCGCCCGTACAACCCCATCGTCACGCTCAACGGCTGGACCCTGCCGTGGCGCATGAAGGACGGCGTCAAGGAATTCCACCTGGTGGCCGAACCGGTCGTGCGCGAATTCGCGCCCGGCATGCAGGCCAACCTGTGGGGCTACAACGGCCAGAGCCCGGGCCCGACCATCGAAGTGGTCGAGGGCGACCGGGTGCGCGTGTTCGTCACCAACAAGCTGCCCGAACACACCAGCGTGCACTGGCACGGCCAGCTGCTGCCGTGCGGGATGGATGGCGTGACGGGCCTGACCCAGCCCGGCATCCAGCCCGGCAAGACGTTCGTGTATGAATTCGTCGCGCGCCATGCGGGCACCTTCATGTACCACCCGCACGCCGACGAGATGCAGCAGATGGCGATGGGGATGATGGGCTTCTGGGTCACGCACCCGAAGAATCCGCGCCAGCACGCCGTCGACCGCGACTACGTGATGCTATTGTCGTCCTACGACATCGAGCCGGGCAGCTACACGCCGCGCACCAACACGATGCTCGACTTTAACCTGTGGACCATCAACAGCCGCGTGTTCCCGGGCCTGGACCCGATGGTTGCGCGCCTGGGCGACAAGGTGCGCATCCGCGTGGGCAACCTGACCATGACGAACCACCCGATCCACCTGCACGGGCACCGCTTCGAGGTGGCCGGCACCGACGGCGGCTGGGTGCCCAGGTCGGCGCGCTGGCCAGAAGTGACGACCGACGTCGCCGTGGGCCAGATGCGCGCCATCGAATTCGTGGCCGACGCGCCGGGCGACTGGGCCTTCCATTGCCACAAATCGCACCACACGATGAACGCGATGGGCCACGACGTGCCCACGCTCATCGGCGTGGACCATCGCGGCGTGGCCGAGAAGATCAACCAGCTGGTGCCGGGCTATATGGTCATGGGTGACAAGGGCGGCTCGATGGGCGACATGAAGATGGCGCTGCCGGCCAACACGCTGCCGATGATGAGCGGCGACGGTCCGTTCGGCAATCTGGAAATGGGCGGCATGTTCACCGTGCTGAAGGTGCGCGAAGGATTGAGGCGCGGCGACTATGCCGATCCGGGCTGGTACCGCCATCCGGCCGGCACCGTGGCGCGCGAATGGACAGGAGACATGCCGGCGGCGCCGCGGGCGCCGGACGCCCAACCGGCGCCCAGTGGACTAGCGATGGATGCGCGCAAACCGGGCCCGAAGGAATCGACAGGGCACGAGCACCACTAAGCGCTCGCGGGCGCCCCGGTCACGTCCCGCAGCAGCGCGATGAGCTGCTGCGGCGCGACCGGCTTCGTGAAGTGCTCATCGAAGCCGGCCGCCAGCGATGCCGCGCGGTCTTCCTTGCGGCCGCGCCCGGTCACGGCCACCAGGTAGGGACGCGGCGTTTCCTGCGCCAGGATTGCCGCCAGTTCCAGGCCATCCATATGCGGCATGCCCAGGTCGAGCACCGCGATCTGCGCCGGCCGCTCGCGGTACAGGCGCAGGGCCTGCGCGCCGTCGTGCGCCACCATGACGCTCGCGCCTTCGGTGCGCAGCAGCCAGGCCAGCGAGTCTGCGGCGTCGACGTTGTCGTCGGCGATCAGGATATGCTTGCCCAGCGCCGCGCCTTCAGGCGCGGGCACGACGTCGCCCGGCCCGGCGTCCTGCCCTTCGCACAATGGCAGGCGCACGAGGAAGGTCGCGCCGCGCCCCGGCCCGTCGCTGTCGGCGCTGATGCTGCCGCCATGCAGTTCGACAAAGCCCTTGGCCAGCGACAGCCCGATCCCCAGGCCGCCCTGGGCCAGGTGCTTCGCGCTGCCGACCTGCACGAACGGGTCGAACACGCGTTCGAGCATGTCGGCCGCCAGCCCCACCCCGCTGTCGGACACCCAGGCCACGGCCTGGTCTTCGTCGCGCCGCAAGCCTACTTCGAGCCCGCCGCCAGGCGGCGTGTACTTCGCCGCATTCGTGATCAGGTTGGCGAACACCTGCGTCAGGCGCAGCGGATCGGCGTCGACCCAGAGCGGATCGTCGGTCACGCGCAGCGCCACCTGGTGGGCTCCAGCCTCGATCAGCGGCATGCTCGTTTGCAGCGTCTCGCGCAGCAGCCGCCCCAGTTCCACGCGCACGCGCCGCAGTTCGATCTTGCCGCGGCTGATACGTGACACATCCAGCAAATCATCGAGCAGGCGCGCCATCTGGTCGGTCTGGCGCGCCACCATCGCCGCGATCCATTCGATCCGTTCGGGCGCGAGCGTCTTGCTGCGCAGGAGCGAGGCCGCGTTGGCAATGGGCGCGAGCGGGTTGCGCAATTCGTGCGCCAGCGTGGCGATGTAGACGTCCTTGCGCCCGTCGGCCTCGCGCAGGCTGTGCATCGCCGACTCGCGCTCGGACACGTCCAGCACCAGCGAGAACACGGTCTGGATTTCGCCCGCCTCGTCGACCAGCACCGAGTTGTACCACTCGCAGCACAGCGAGCGCCCGTCCCGGGTGCGATTGCGGTTGCTCGACTTGGCGTAGCGCGTGCCCGAATCGATCAGGCGCGCGATCATCGTCTGCACCTGGTCGACGTCGCCCGCGTGGATCAGGCCCATGCGGTCGATGCGCTTGCCGATCGCGTCGCCGGCCGGCCAGCCGAACAGCTCTTCGGCGCGGCGGTTCCACAGCGTGACGACATGGTCGCGGTTCCATTCGATCACGGCCAGCGGCGTGTTCTCGATCAGGTAGCGGGTCTGGTCCAGGGCCCGGGCCAGCGCCGCACTGGCCTCGGTGCGCTCGGTGATGTCGTCGATGACGATCACGGCCGCCGCCAGTTCGGCGGCGCCGTCGCGCAGGGGCGCGCCGCTGACCGAATATACGCGGCGAAGGCCGCCCTCCACGCTTTCGATCATGGCGTCGTGAAACGCCCGGCCCCCAATGGCGCGCGCAACCGGCTCGCGGATCAGGCCGAGCATGCCGCTCACGCCGTCGGCCGCGAAGTGGCGCGCCATCTGCATGGCCTGGTCGTTGGCCATCACGCAGCGCCCTGTGGCGTCAACGATCAGCACACCGTCGGGCAGTTGGCGCAGCACCGTGCCGAGCAGGCTTTGCCACTGGGCGCGGGCGCGCGTCTCGACCATCTCCTGGAACGTGGCGTGCAGGCGCGCGTGCAGCGCGATATTGTCGATCGCCAGCGCGCCCAGCACGAACAGCGACGCGGCCAGCCCGTACAGGCGCCCGGCATAGAAGCCCAGGTCGAACAGGCCGGCATTGAACACACACGACAGGCCTACCTCGAACACCCAGGCCGCCATCGCCACGGTCAGCCAGACATCGAGCACGGTGCGCGGGCGCTTGCGCACCGTTGCGTACAGAACGTAGAGCGACAGCGCCAGCACCGCGGCCGCGATCCCGTGGTAGAGCGGCAGCGTACGGTTACCGTCCAGCAGCTTCGGCAGGTAGGGCGCGCCGGTCGTGCCCACCAGCACCAGCAGCGACACGAACAGCGCCGTGAGCAGCGCGCCGATGCGCATGAAGTGCGGCGGCAAGGTCGATGCCGCCAGGCGCCCGCTGGCAGCGCGTGTGTAGCCGAGCACGAACAGCGGATACAGCGCGTGCCAGGCGGCGTGCAGCCAGGGCGCGGTCTGGCGGTTACCGCCCAGCACGCCCTCGTCGCCGAACAGGCCGGGGAACGTGAGCATGTGGGCGCCTGCGATCAAGGCGGTGAACAGGTAGCCGAGCGCCAGGATGCCCAGGGCCGGCGAGCGCCGCGTGTGGACATGGCCGAGCAGCAGCACGCCAGTGACGAAATTGGTGGCGATCAGTGTCGACAGGTAGATCGGCATGAACTCCGGCGCATGCGGCAGCGCCAGGCCCGCCGCCGGCACCAGCAGCGCGAACAGCAGCGCCAGCACGGCAAGCACCAGCACGACCCGGCGCAACTGGGCGCTGCTGGGTGGGTGCTTCACCAGGTCGGTCGGTTCTGCGAACACACCATCTCTCATGAGGCTTCCGCTGACAGGATCGGTCGGTACGCGCGGCTGGGCGTATTTACCTTCCTACAAAATATAGCTCAACCGAAGAACAATTTGGTGTGTTTTTGACCACGAATCGTCAGGCAAACGGTGCAGGAACGTGTCGGCAGGATGTCTTACGCGCCCGCGGTGACGGGATAGCCGGCGTCATCGATTGCCGCCACGATCGGCGCCAGGGCGGCCGTGCTGTCGATGCGCACTTTCGCGCTGGCCAGGTCAATGGTCACGCCGGCAGCCGGATCGACCGTGTGGACGGCGGCGGTCACGCGGCCGACGCAGTGCTTGCAGGTCATGTCGGCAACAGTCAGTTCATACATGGAAAATTCTCCTTGAGGTTGGGGCTGAGGTTGAACAAGCGGCGCCCCGGTGGTCGGGGTGGCGCGTGGCGCCGCCCGCCAGCGCCGCAGCAGCAGTGCGTTGGCCACCACGCTGACCGAACTGAGGGCCATCGCGGCGCCGGCCAGCACCGGGTTGAGCAAGCCGAACGCTGCCAGCGGCACGCCGATCAGGTTATAGACGAAGGCCCAGCCAAGGTTCTGGCGAATCTTGCGCCAGGTGCGCTGCGCCACGTCGAGCGCGTCGGCCACCAGCATCGGGTCGCCGCGCATCAAGGTGATGCCGGCGCTGTGCATTGCCACATCGGCGCCGGTGGCCATCGCCATGCCGACATCGGCCGCGGCCAGCGCCGGCGCGTCGTTGATGCCGTCGCCGATCATGGCCACCGTGCGGCCGGCTGCGCGCAGCGTCGCGATTACCTGCGCCTTGTCAGCCGGGAGCACCTCAAAGTGCACGCGCGTGATGCCCAGCGCCTGCGCCACGACCTGCGCGGCGCCGGCGCTGTCGCCGGTGAGCAGCACCGGCTCGATGCCGCGCGCGACCAGCCGCGCGACGGCGTCCTGCGCGCCCGGCTTGATCCAGTCGCCGAAGGCCAGCAGTCCGAGCACGCTGACGGCAGCGCCGCGCCGCTCGGCCAGCCAGGACACGGTGCGCCCGGCCGCTGCATGTCCTTCTGCGCCAAGGGCCGGCGCGCCCAGTTCTTCCATCAGGCGCCGGTTGCCGAGCAGGATCGTCGCGCCGTCGACCTCGGCTTGCACGCCCCGCCCCGGCAGCGCGCGCGCATCGGCCGCACCAGGCGCCGCGATTCCGCGCCGCGCCGCTTCATCCAGCACGGCGCGCGCCAGTGGATGCGCGCTGGCTTGCTGCACGGCGGCGGCCAGCATCAGCAAGCGGGTGGTGTCCGGGCCATCGAGCGCCACCAGTTGCGGCCGCCCCTCGGTGAGCGTGCCGGTCTTGTCGAACACGACGACGTCGACCGCGTGCGCGGTTTCCAGCGCCTCGGCGTCCTTGATCAGGATGCCGTGGCGTGCAGCCACGCCGGTGCCGACCATGATCGCGGTCGGCGTGGCCAGGCCCAGCGCGCACGGGCAGGCGATCACCATCACCGCCACCGCATTGAGCAGCGCGTGTTGCCAGTCGCCCGTGGTGACACCCCAGCCCAGCAGCGTGACCAGCGAAATGGCCAGCACGACCGGCACGAATACCGCGCTGACGCGATCGACCAGGCGCTGGATCGGCGCCTTGGCCGCCTGTGCGTCCTCGACCATGCGGATGATGTGAGCGAGCATCGTCGCGCCGCCAACGGCCGTGGCGCGCACCAGCAGCAAGCCATCGGCGTTGACGGCGCCGCCGACGACCGTGTCGGCCGGGCCCTTCGCCAGCGGCAGGCTCTCGCCGGTCAGGAGCGATTCGTCCACGTGGCTGACGCCCTCGAACACCACACCGTCGGCCGGCACCCGCTCGCCCGGCTTGACGACCATCACGTCGCCCACACGCAGCGCCGCGAGCGGCACGCGCGCGTCGACGCCGTCACGGCGCACGACGGCATCGGGCGGCTGCAAGCCTTCGAGTGCACCGAGTGCGGCCACCGTCTGGCGCCGCGCCCGGCCTTCCAGCCATTTGCCCAGCAACACCAGTGTGATCACGACCGCCGACGATTCAAAATACAGGTGGGATGCGTGCCCGCCCGATGTGAGCAGCAGGTAGAGCGACAGTCCATAGGCGGCGCTCGTGCCGATGGCAACGAGCAAGTCCATATTGCCGGCCCGCGCGCGCAGCGCGCCCCAGCCGGCGCGGTAAAAACGCGCGCCGAGCCAGAACTGCACGGGCGTGGCAAGCAGCCACTGCAGCCAGCCGGGCAGCATGGCGTCGACGCCGAACGGCGCGAGCAGCATCGGCAAAACGAGGGGAATGCTCAAGAGCGCGGCGATGACCACCGGCCACGGGGCGGGCGAGCCGGCCTTGACGACAGAGGCAGGCGCATCGGGTGTTTCGAGCCGGGCCGTGTAACCGGCAGCGCCCACTGCGGCCGCCAGCACAGTTGCCGACGCGGCGCCGTCAATGCGGGCTTTTTCGGTCGCCAGGTTGACGCTGGCGCCGGTCACGCCCGGCACGCTGGCGAGTGCTTTTTCGACGCGCGCCACGCATGAGGCGCAGGTCATCCCGTCGATCAGCAGCGTGACCGATGGCTTGGCGAGGTGATTGTCATTGCGATCCATCCGACAAGGATAAACCTTCCTGCGACAGGAAGGTCAACACAATGTGGCGGATGGAACCTGGACGAATGGATCCGGCTTAGCTGCCGAAGTTGAACAGCACGCCGACCGCCAGTTCGACCCAGATCGCGGCGAACACCAGCGCCAGTGCGCCAACGACCGCAACGCGCTGCCATACGGCCAGACGAGCCACACGACGGCCCGTGCGCAGGCAAGTCCAGCCGGCGCCGGCCAGCAGCACCGCCGCGACCGCGAAATCGAACCCGGTCCACTGCACGCCCTGGGCGAACTGCATCGCCACCAGGGGAACCAGCAAAATCATCGCCGTCGCCAGCGCGACGCGCACTGCATCGATGCCCATTGACGCGCGCATCGCGCTGTTGTCCGCGAGGACGTCCCCGCCGCCTGCCGTGTTCATGCTGTTCTCCTGGTAAGTGGCCGGCCAATCGTGCCGGTGGCGCCAGTGTAGCGCTATTGTCGCGCCGGCAAAAGCGGCAAATGCCGCAATGCATGGCACAATGCAGAAATACTTTGTTACAAGGATTCTCGCAAGACTTTATATACTCCCAGCTAGTTTCACTAGAGTACTAATTATGCGACCTCTGCTGTATCTACTGTTATGTCCCGTCGCTGCCCTCGCAAGCGCGTCGACTATGCAAGTGCCTCTGCGCGGGGCCATCCCCGCTGCAGCCAGCACGACGGCGCAGACGCCGGTGCTCACCGCATTGCGCGACGCCGAACGGCGTCGCATCGACGCCATTGCCTCGAATGATGTCGACACGCTGCGCAACGTCATCGCCACCGACTACTATCATGTCGAAACCAATGGCCGCGTGCGCACCCGCAGCGAATTCCTGCAGCTGGTCGCGCGCGACGAATTCGAGTTCCGTTCGTACTCTATTGTCAGCATGGAAATCCAGCTGCTCGACAGCGGCCGCACGGCCATCATACGCGGCCGCTTCCAGGCCGAGATGCGGCCAACCAGCCGTACCAGCGAGTTTCGCGGTCGCTATGTGCGCGTCTGGCAATTGCAGGCCGATGGCTGGCGCAACACGATGATGCAAAGTACCGAGATCAAGCCAGGACGCTGACGTCACCGGCAGGGCAGCCCCACGACAGCTTGTCAAGACGACGCGACCGCTCTATCATGCGAATGATTATCATTTGCCGTCTCTTTTCACTCTGCCACGCAGCTGCTGCGCGCCCATGACCTCTGCCACCCTGACCTACCGCCACATTGCCTCGCGCACCGCCGTCGCCATTCTCGGCGGCTATGCCTTCACCTGGGGGATCATCGCCCTCGGCATCGCGCTGATGTACAGCGCCGGCATGGCGTTCCACGACGCCGAACACCTGTCCTACATCATCGGCCTGCTGGTCTTCCTCGTCGCTTTTCTGGTCGCGTTCGCCGCGCAGGGCTTGGGCCGCGTGGCGCTCGTGCTCGTTGGCGGCGGCGCGGCCATGACCGCGGCGGCCTGGTGGGTACAAAGCCTGATCATTGGCGCGGGGGCCTGATATGTTTGCAAATTTCCGCCATTCGATGGCCTGGCTGCACACCTGGTGCGGCCTGGCGCTGGGCTTCGTGCTGATGGTCGTGTTCTTCTTCGGTTCGCTGTCGGTGTTCGACCGCGAGATCGACCGCTGGGCCATTCCCGACACCCGCTTCGAGCCGCAGCCGATGCCGTCGTTCGACAAGATGCTGCGCCCGGTGTTCGAGACCATGCAGCCGGACGCCGCTGCACGCGCCGCCACTGCGCCGCTGGTCGACGGGCCATTGCCCGAGCGTTTCGACACGCCGCGCAGCTGGGGCGCCTACACCACGCACCGCGATCCGGTGCTGCTGCTGTTCGCCGGCTACGAAGTACCGGGCGCGAAAGACCATGAAACGGCGATCTACGCCAACCGCACGGTCGACCCACGCACGGGCGAAGCCCTGCCAACCGACCGCCTCAAGCTCGGCAGCGAGTTCTTTTATCCGCTGCACTACAGCCTGAGCCTCGACTGGAAGAACGTCGGCTACTGGATCGTGGGCTTCTCGGCCCTGATGATGCTGATGGCGCTGGTCACTGGCGTAATCATGCACCGCAAGATTTTCCGCGAACTGTTCACCTTCCGCCCGAAAAAAACCACGCAACGCAGCATGCTCGACATGCACAACCTGACCGGCGTGGTGGCCCTGCCGTTCCACTTCTTCTTTGCTTTCACCGGCCTGGTGATCTTCGCGTATATCTATTTCCCGGTCACGCACACGCAACTCGCGCCGCTGCATGACCGCCACGAGCAGATCGAAGCGAAAGAAACCGGCTTGCCGCACGACCGCGCGGGCGTCGCGGCGCCGATGGCGTCAGTCGACGCGATGGTGGCGGAAGCCCAGCGCCGCTGGGCCGCCAAGGGCATGGGCGGCGCCGTCGGCTACCTGAACGTGCAGCACGTGGGCGACGCCAACGGCTATGTCAGCGTGTACCGCGCCGGCACCGACCGCGTCCAGCTCACCGGCGAAGGCATCCACTTCAAGCTGTCCACCGGCGAATTGCTGCGCGAAGATCCGCCGCCGACGCTGGTGGCCCGCATCAATGAATTCCTCACCGGCCTGCACCTGCAGCATTTCAAGCACTGGCTGCTGCGCTGGCTCTACGTACTGGGCGGCCTGTCGGGCTGTGCCTGCATCGCCACCGGCCTGTTCTTCTTCGTCGAAAAGCGCAAGCGCCACCACGCCAAACACGGCGTGAGCGGCGCCCGCGTGGTCGATGCGCTGGCCGTCACGGTCGTCACCGGCATGCTGGTGGCCACGCTGTCGTTGCTGATCGCCAACCGCCTGCTGCCCGACCTGATGCCGGCCGGGTGGCCGCTGCGCGGCGCGATGGAGAAATACTGCTTCTGGGGCGCCTGGGTGCTGGCCGCCGTGCACGGCTGGTGGCGCACGGCATCGGTGGCCGAGGGCCGGCTGGCCCCGGCCTGGCGCGAGCAGTGCCTGGCCATCGCCGTGCTGGCCGTGGTGGCGCCGGTGCTCAACTGGATCACCACCGGCGACCATCTGCTGCGCACGATCGGCAGCGGCTACTGGCCGGTGGCCGGCGCCGACCTGTTCATGCTGGCGAGTTCCGCGCTGGCCTTCATGGCGGCGCGCAAACTGCAGGCGCGCGCTGCGCGGCCCGTCACGGCCAGCAACGTCAAGCTGGAGGCCAAGCATGCTTGACGCTGCATTGTTGCTCGGCGCCCTGCTCGCCTGCGTGGTCGGCATGGGCTGGTTCGCGCTGTCGTTGGACGTGCACTGGGCCCAGGTGCGCGGCAGCGCGCCCCAGTCGCCAGCCCTCGTCAAGGCGCTGCGCCTGGCCGGCGCGGCGGCGCTGATGTTCTCGCTCGTGCTGTGCCTGACGGTCGATTCCCCGTCGATCGCGGTGCTGGTCTGGTTGATGGCCGTGGCCGGCGCAACGCTGGCAATTGCCTTTACGCTCACCTGGCGCGCCAGTATGTTGCAGATGCTGGTATTCTGGACAACAAGTCAGGGCGCACGCTGAACAGATGTCGGCGCGTGCCCCAGGGTGGGCATCGCCCGTCCCTGGTTGACCAGCATATGCACAACCCCGGGCCGTGACGAACACGGCCCAGGTGCCACGCTTCATACCGGAACAGCGTTCCCAACCATCTGAACGGAGAATGACCATGCCATACGCATTGCCACCACTGCCTTACGCCTACGATGCCCTCGAGCCGCATTTCGATTCGCGCACGATGGAAATCCACCACACGAAGCACCACCAGGCCTACATCACCAACGTCAACAACGCGCTGGGCGAAGCCGGCGTTGCCGAAGTGCCAGTCGAGCAGCTGATCGCCGATATCGGCAGCCTGCCGCAAGCTGTCCAGGGCGTCGTGCGCAACAATGGCGGCGGCCACGCCAATCATGCCTTGTTCTGGACCGTGCTGTCGCCTGAAGGCGGCAAGCCAAGCGGCAAGGTCGCACAAGCCATCGAAGATGACCTGGGCGGCTACGAGAAGTTCAAGGATGCCTTCACCAAGGCCGCGCAGACCCGCTTCGGTAGCGGCTGGGCCTGGCTGACCGTCGGCAAGGACGGCAAGCTGCTGGTCGAGAGCAGCGCCAACCAGGACAGCCCGCTGATGGGCCAGTTCGCCGGCATGTCAGGCGGTACGCCGATCCTGGGCCTGGACGTGTGGGAACACGCGTACTACCTGCAATACCAGAACAAGCGCCCCGACTACATCGCGGCCTTCTTCAACATCATCAACTGGGTGGAAGTCGAACGCCGCTACGAAGAAGCACTGGCGAAGTAAGTCAGTGACCTGGCCTGCCCTGGCAGGCCATTCTTGCAGCGCGAGGCCGGCCATGACGCCGGCCTCGCGTCGTATACCGCCGTGAAAACAAGGACACCCCATGAAACTGCTGCTGGTTGGATCGAGCGGACTGGTTGGCGGCCATGTGCTCGCGATGGCGCTGGCCGACCCCAGAGTCTCGTCGGTGGTGGCGCCGACGCGGCGCGCGTTGCCGGCGCACCCGAAGCTGCAGGCGCCGATCGTCGACTTCGAGGCCTTGCCGGCGGACGCCGCCTGGTGGCAGGCCGACGCCGTGATCTGCACGCTGGGCACGACGATGCGCAGCGCCGGGTCGCAACACGCGTTCCGGCGCGTCGACCATGATGTCCCGCTCGCCGTAGCCAAGCTTGCGCGCCAGCATGGCACGCCGTGCCACGTGCTCAATTCGGCCATTGGCGCGGACGCCGATTCGCGCTTTTTCTATAACCGCGTCAAGGGCGAACTCGAGCGTGACCTGGACCGGCTGGGCTTTAGATCGCTGACCCATGTGCGGCCCGGCATGATTGGTGGCAAACGCCATGAACAACGCACGGGCGAACGCGTGTTCGGCGCCGTGCTGACGCTGCTCGGTCCACTCGTGCCGCGCCGCTGGCGCATCAATCCGGCGCCGCGCATTGCGCAGGCCCTGCTGGGCGCCGCCATGCAGGCGCCGCCGGGCGTGCACATCGTCAGTTCGGATCAGTTGGTCTGACCTTGTGTGACCTTCACAGCTTCACGTTCAGCGAGATATACGCGGCGCGGCCATTACCCGATGAGAACATCGGCTGCGCCTGGCTCGCCGGCCAGAAGAAATTGTCGTACCACGCGTATTCATAGTTGCGGTCGGCGATGTTCTTGACTTGCACGTCGATGCTGGTGCGCGCCGAGATTGCATAGCGCACATTGGCGTCGAACAGCACGAAGCCGCCGAACTTGCCCTGCTCGTTCGGATTGTCGATGTAGTAGTCGCCCTGCGAGCGGCCCTGCAGGCCGAAGCGCCATTTGTCCGAGTACTTGTAGTCAAGCCCGACATTGGTGATGTGGCGCGGCGTCGAAAACACTTCCTTGCCGGCCAGCGAAACGCCATTTGCGCCGGTCGCGCTGATCACTTCCGCCTTTTGCAGCGAATGCGACAGCGACAGCTCGAGCTTGTCAGTGACCTTGCCCGAGAGCTGGAAATCGAGCCCTTCGCGGCGCGTCTCGCCCAGGCCGACCGTGGTGCCGGTAGCCGGCATATTGGCCACTTCGCCGGTGGCGTCCTGGCGCCAGATGGCCAGGCGCAGGTCGCTGCGCGCGGTCGGCTTGAGCTTGACGCCCACTTCCTTGCCGGTATTGACCGATGCGTCGAACGGCGTCTGGCCCGGCACCAGGTAGGCCGGGCCCACCGAGCCGGTCAGGATCTGGAAGGTGCGGCCCCAGTTACCGTAGACGCTGATGTCCGTGGCCGGACTCCACACCATGCTGAACTTGGGCTGCTTGATCAAGCCGTAATCCTGCAGACCAGCGCTGGTGCCGCCCGGCAGTGGATTGTTGCCGGTGAAGCGGTCGACCCGATAGCCCGGCACCAGCCGGATGGTATCGGTGGCCTTGATCACCGCCTGCACATACGCGCCCACATTGTTGAACTTGTAGCGGTCGTCGTTCTGGGTGCGGGCCGGGGTCGTGAAGTCGGACGGGATGGCGAAGTTGTAGCGCAGGCGCCGGTAGCCATTGTCCTGGCGCTCGGTATTCACGCCGCCGTCGACCGTCACGCGCTCGTTTGCGCGCCACGTCAGCGTGCTCATGAAGCCCAGCTGCGCTTCGTCCCACAGGCGGCGCTGGCGCGCGGCATTGCCTTCCGGATTGCTGGTGAAGGTGACGCGGCGATCGTCCTTGTACTCGTTGTAGTACAGCTTGTTGCTGAGGAACGCGTTCGGCGAAATTTGCCAGTCGAGGTGCGCGCTCGCGTGGTGCATGTCGCGGTCGGTCTTGTCGTTGGCGTTCTTGCGCGGCGACTGGCGGCGGTCGGCGGCCAGTTCGGCAGCGGTCAAAAAGCCCGGTTCGCCCGACTCGTGCTGGTAGGTACGCACGACCACGCCGGCCGTGACGGCCTTGTCCTTCGACGTGACGAACCACTTGCCACCGACCGTGTACTTGTCGGAGTCGCCGTTCGCGCGGTAGCTGTCGGTCAATTGCTTGGCCACGAAATAATTTTGCGCCAACCCATCGGCCTCGCGGCCGTAGGCGGCCTGCACTTCGCGCGTGTTGAAGCTGCCCCAGGTAAAACGGCTATCGACATAATTGCCGCCCTGGCGCGTGCCAATATTCATATTGCCACCGATATTGTGCAGGCCGTAGCGCGGGTCGTTCGTGCCGCGCACCACTTCGATGTAGTCGACTTCGAGCGGGAAGATCATGTCGATGAAGCGCTGGTTGCCGCTGTTGACATTGCTCGGGATGCCGTCGATCAGCACCTTGATGCCATTGATATAACCTTCGCCGTTAAACGCGCGGAAGCTCGCCTTGCCCGATTCGGCGCCCATGCGCGTCTCGGTCAGCTGCACGCCCGGCAACTGCCCGACCAGCTCCCAGCTATTGGTCACATTCTTGTCTTCGATCTTGTCGGCGCCCAGCACGTCGACCGAGGTCAACACGCGGTTGGAACGTAATGCGCCGGCATCGCGCTGGGCGCTCACGCGCACCTCGCCCATGACGATTACGGGATCGGCGGCGACGGCGGATTGGCTGAACGCGGGCAGGATGGACGCCAGCGCGAACGGCAAGAACGATTGTTTCATGGGATGACAGCCTTCAAGCGGCAACAGGGCCGATAATGATATCGCATTATCATTAGCAATGACAACTCCCGCCTCAGGGTACACGCCGCGCAGGCTGCACGCTACCTGATACGGCGCCAGCGCCACTGCCGGCGCCGATAAGCGAGGCGCGCCGGCAGCGTGAGCACGATGCGCGTTCCCTGCCCTGCGCCGCTGTCGATGGCCAGGCCGGCGCCGATACGCTGGGCGCGCTCGCGCATGCCGCGCAAGCCCCAGTGGTCGGGCCGGCCAGCGCTGCCCAGCCAGGCCGGGTCGATCCCGCGGCCATCGTCGGCGATCGTCAGCGCGAACACGCCACGGCGATAGGCGAAATCGACCGCGACGCGCGTGGCGGCGCCGTGCATGAATGCGTTGACCAGCGCCTCATGCGCCACGCGGTAGACGTCGTCCAGGATCACCGGCTGCAGGTCGCGCCGCCCGCCACTGGCGCTCAAGGCGAAGGCCTGCCCCGTCCCGTGCGCCAGGTCGGCACCCACGCTGGCCAGCGCCTCCTGCAGCTCGCCCGCATCGAGCGGCCCGCAGCGCAGGTCGCGCACGCGATCGCGCCCCTCCACCAGCACCTCGTCGGCGCGCAGCAGTGCGCGTTCGAGCTGCGTTCTCGCGGCTGCGCCAGCCGGCAGCGTGTCGGCCACGGCCTGGAAACGCAGCACCAGGCCGTTCACGCCCTGCAGCAGCGTGTCGTGCAGTTCGCGCGCGATGCGTTCGCGTTCGCGATGGCGCTCTTGCAGGCGGTCGCGCATGCGCATGGCGGCGCGCCGGCTGGCCCCGCGCCCGATATGCCACACGGCGCCCAGCGTCAGCAGCCCGGCCACGGACAGGAACAGGGGATGGCGATGCCATGGGCGCGCGACGCTGAACCCGAAGGTGGCTTCGCGCGGACTTGCCACGCCATCCTGATTGAGCGCCATGACGCGAAAGGTGTAGCGGCCCGGGCCGAGTCCCGTGTAGATGGCCTGGCGCGCGCGCCCGGCGTCGAGCCAGCGCGTATCGAAGCCGTCGAGCCGGTAGCGAAAGCCCAGGCGCTCGGGCGCGGTCAGGCTGAGCGCCGTGTAATCGATGCTGATGCGGCGCACGCCGGCATCCAGCGCGGCGGCGCCAAAGGCGGGCACGGCGACGCCGTCGACGCTCACCGCCTCGACCACGACGGCCGGCCCCGGCGCTTCCGGCGGCAGGCTGGCCGGGTCGAGCGTGACCACGCCGGCGCCGGTCGAGAACCACAGCCGGCCATCGCTGCCCCGCACCGCGGTGGGCAACGGCAGCACCTGGTGCGGATCGTTGGCCAGGCCGGCCGTCGCATCGAACGAGCGGTAGCGGATGCGGTGCGCGGGATCGGCGGCGGCGCGCGCCAGCTCGGCCCCCGTCAGCTGGAAGATGCCGGATCTGGCGTGCAGCCACAGGTCCGTGCCGTCAGCATCGACTGCGGGCGCCGGGACGATCGCATACAGGTTGTCGAACAGCCCGCCGTCCGGCAACGGCAGGCGGCGAAAACGTCCCTTGTCGATATAGCCTAGGCCATGCTGTCCGCCCACCCACACGCGCCCGGCGTGCTGCGCCAGCGCCGTGACGTGGCCGATGTCCAGGCCCTCGGCGCCCTGCCAGCGCCGCACCTGGTCGCCGCGCCGCGCTTCGAGCAGGCCGTCGCGGTAGCCGAACCACAGCCAGCCATCGGGCGTGGCCAGCGCGCTGACCGGCATCCGCTGGCTGGCGCGCTGCGAACCGGCCGGCACGGGCAGCCAGCGCCCCGCGTGCAGCCGGAACAGGCCAACCTTGTTGATCGACACCCACAGGTCGCCCGCCGAATCTTGTGCCGACTCATGTGCCACATCATGTGCCGCATCACGTGCTGCCCCGCGCGCCATCGCGCGCACCGCGCTGTCCTGCCCCGCCACTGCCGGCAGCGCAGCGACCCGCTCGAGTACCGCGCCGCGCGCACGCCACACGCCATGCGGCCCGGCCATCCAGACGGCGCCGTCCTGGTCGCGCAGCGCGCTGTTGACGGGGCCCGGCATGCCGGTTTGCCGGACCCGGCCAGCCTGCCAGCGCAGCGCCGGCCCGTTGGCCGGGCCGGCCCACAGGCTGCCGTCCGCGCCCGGCGCCAGCGCCACATTGAGCGCGCCGGCCGGGAACGTCGTGGGCATCAGGATGCGCGGCCTGAACCGATCGAGCCCGGTCGCCGTGCCGGCCCACAGATTGCCTTCGCCATCTTCGACGAGCTTCCAGACGAAGTCGGAGCTCAGGCCTTCGCGCTCGGTGAAAGTGGATGCGGCGGCCAGCGCCGCCAGTCCATCCGGCTGCGCGACATGCAGCAGGCCAAGGCCGGCCGTGCCGAGCCACAGGCTGCCGCCGCGGTCGAACAGCAGGCTGATGGCCGGTGCGGCGAGCCGGGTGCTGGTGGCCGTGAAGCGCACACTGTGACGTACCACGCGGTGCAGCTTTCCACTATGGCGCTCGGCCAGCCAGATCGCGTCGTCCGGCGCCTGCGCGATCTGGCTGACGGCATCAATGCGCACGCCCGTGTCGACAAAGCGGCGGGCGCCATGCGGCAGGTAGAACAGGCGGCGCTCGCCCGCGACCCACAACCCGCCCGTACGGTCGACCAGCACCGCCCGTGCACTGGCGTTTGCAAAGCCCCAACCGGCGCCGATGCGCTCCCAGCGGCCGGCCGCATGGCGCGCCAGGCCATCGTCCGCCGCCGCCCAGATGGCGCCCGCCCGGTCGCGCGCCAGGCCGAACACCATGCCGCCGGGCGCGCCAGGGCCGTTGATCCGCTCGCGCATGACGCCGCCGCGCACGATGCGCACGCCGCCGCCCCGCATGCCGACCCACAGGGTGTCGTCGACGGCCAGCACGGACGCGACGATGCCCGGTGGGCCGCCCTCGGCGGGCGGCAGGCGCCTGAAGCGAAAACCGTCGAAGCGCAGCAGCGAGTCGTTGCTGCCGAGCCAAAGAAAGCCATCCGGTGTCCGGGCCATGGCGCTGACCTGGCTCGGGCCGCCATCTGTGGCCAGCCAGCGCCGGTGCTCCAGCCGCTCGAGGATCGGGTCTGGCGCCGCCTGGAGCGGGCCGCACCATGACAGCAGCACCGTCACTAGCACCGCGAGTGCGCGTTTCACGTACCGGAAGCACGCCGTGCGGGTGGCCAGACGTTGCATATTTTTCATTAGCCGATAATATCACCGGGGCGTGAGCAGGATTCCAGAGGGAAAATTCCAGCTCTGTTGCGCCAAGTGCGCTACGCTGGGGGAGACCTGGCTTGGGTCATTCGGGAGGTAGGCATGCAACTGAAATACACCTGTGCGTTCTTCGCCGCGATGGTCCTCAGTGGGGTCGCCGCTGCGTGCGAGGGGCCATTCCCCCTGATTGGTGTCCAGTATCGCGTCAGTGAACAAAGCCCCGATCGTGTGGAAGCGCTGGTAACCAATCCGCTGGAACGGCTGTTGATGGGCACGCCGCGCCTGGCCAATGTCGAGTCGACGACGAGTCACGGTACGGTCGATATCGAACTACGCTTCGAGGGCGGCGCGACCGGGATGGATCTCGCCCAGGTAAAGCAGCGCATCGCTGAGATGCGCTTTGCCGATGGCGTCGAGATTAAGTCAACGAACGTGTTCTTCGCCTCGGCCTGCTGGCAGCGATGGCCGCTGGGGCCATCCAACTACCGCGGAAAGCCGCCGCAGCGCGGCGACCTCCCGTCCAGATAACGATCAGCGGCTCGGCACCACACGCCACACGGTGTTGGCCAGGTCGTCGGCGATGATCAGGGCGCCGCGTGGATCGACCGTCACGCCGACGGGCCGGCCGCGCGTCTTGCCGTTGGCATCCCGGAAGCCCGTTGCGAAATCGATCGCCGGGCCGGAAGGACGGCCATTCGCAAACGGCACGAAGATCACCTTGTAGCCGACCGGGTTGTCGCGGTTCCAGCTGCCGTGCTCACCCACGAAGGCGCCATTGGCAAACTGCGCGCCCATGGCCGGCTTCGAAAAGTCCAGGCCGAGCGCCGCGACGTGCGAGCCCAGGCTGTAATCGGGCTTGATCGCGGCCGCGACTTTCTCCGGCTTTTGCGGCATCACGCGCGCGTCGACGTTCTGGCCCCAGTAGCTGTACGGCCAGCCGTAGAAGCCGCCTTCTTTCACCGAGGTCAGGTAATCGGGCACCAGGTCCGGACCCAGTTCGTCGCGCTCGTTTACGACCGACCACAGCTGGCCGGTTTCCGGATGCATCGCCAGCGCCGTCGGATTGCGCAGGCCCGTGGCGTACGGCTTGTAGGCGCCGGTGGTCACGTCGATCTGCCACACCATCGCGCGGTCGACTTCGGCTTCCATGCCGCGCTCGGTGATATTGCTGTTCGAGCCGATGCCCACATACACATAGCGGCCATCGGGACTGATGGTCATCGCCTTGGTCCAGTGGTGATTGATCTCGGCCGGCAGTCGGGTGATCGTGACCGGCGCGCCGGCGGCCTTGGTCTGGCCGGCCTGGTAATCGAAGCTCACCACCGCATCCTGGTTCGCCACATACAGCTTGTTGTTGGCGAAGGCCAGGCCATACGGCGCGTTCAGGTTCTCGGCGAACACCGTGTTCAGCTCATACTTGCCGTCGCCGTCGGCATCGCGCAGCAGCGTCAGGCGGTTGCCGCCCTTGACCTTGGTATTGCCCTGCGCCTTGATGTAGCCGGCGATGACGTCCTTTGGCTTGAGCTTGGCCGCGCTGCCGCCACGCCCTTCCGCCACCAGAATGTCGCCGTTGGGCAGCACCAGCATCTGGCGCGGAATTTTCAGGTCGGTAGCGATGGCCGTGATGGAAAAGCCGGCAGGGACGGTCGGCTTTTGATCGCCCCATGCGCTCGGCTCGGCGATCTTCATGCTCGGGAACAGGCCGCGCTCGGGCGCCGGCAGCTTGGGATCGGGCCCGCTGACAAGATTCGTATTAGCTTCGTTGCTGCAGGCGCTGGCCAGCAGCGACACGGTAATTAGTGCGAGTGCGCTCGAGCGATTCATTTCAGTCCTCCCGAACGTGGATTGAGTGCCAGGACAGCGGTGATGCAAATGAGGATGAAGACAACAGCCGACAACATCAGGCCGGTAGGCATGACAGCCCAGGCGTCCTTGGCGTGCTGGAATGCGTTGACCAGGCCAATCGCCCAGGTCACGAACAGCAGCACGAAATAGTTCAATGGACGACCGGCCTTTGGCTTGGCCCGCACCAGATTGACCAGCGCGAACACGAGCGCCAGCCCGGCGAACAGCAAGGCGCCGGCGTTGAGCCACGACGCGAAATTGCTCCACTGGATCTGGT
>Ga0265797_10001170_pt1 | contig 46752 bp, 29 predicted proteins | sample P2T30metagenome_FD_192433 | JGI IMG/M metagenome (GOLD analysis project Ga0265797, IMG submission 192433) | Plant litter microbial communities from East Loma Ridge, Irvine, California - P2 T30 | ecosystem: Environmental > Terrestrial > Plant litter > Unclassified | place: USA: California...
CCTTCCACGCCCAGCAGCAACACACCTCCAATGGCCCTACACGCCCAGCAAACCTTCAACCGCCGACGAGATCAACAGGTCCACTCGGCACCCAGCCGCCCAAACTCTGCATGATATCCGGAGCTGCACGACAGCAGCGCCTCATTTGCAATCGCGGCCTCATCAAACACCTACGCCTTGGCTCCGAAAGCACACGTGCGCTATCGTGAAGCTAGGAGTCAAAGATCTCCCAAAAGACCAAGATTGACCAAGCTAGAATCACCCAAGCAGTGCAGACAGCAAGCTTAGCCACGACCGTGGTGACGAGTCCTAGATCGCCAGTCCTGTGCCCGATTCGCGGTCTCTGTTTGCGCACGCGACCTCTTTCCTTTCTCATCTCTCCGCACTCTCTCCAGTCTCCACTCCCCAACCCCATGCCTGTCCGTTCCGCACCGAACACTCCACCCAACAACGTCCATATCACTAGGGAGACGTCAACAAGGCCAAGTCAAATCCCGACCCACGCTTCAGCCGCGAAGCGAAAAAGCTCCCAGCAAGCAGTACACGCAGATCCAAGAAAAGAGCCGCACGACGCCTCCTCGTCACTGGTCGAGTACTCCGGTCTTAAGTCCTGACTCGCGATCGCCATGCTGCGCAGGAAGTATACCTCGAACGTCACATCCGCAGAGAAGTCCCTCCGCTTTCGCCAAGAGCGTAGTGCTTCTTGGCCATGTACCTACGGCGGTCGATCAACTTGTTTTCTTGATCATGGCGGGCTCAGCCACGAGGGCGAACGTGGACATTGTTGTTTTCTTCCTCTTAGCACAGTGTTAATATAGGTTTACCAAGAATTTAGCTGATGCTCTGGGGTGTCACATCGATGGCTTTCATGATTTCATCAGGTATACTTTAGCATTGAGGTTAATAGGCTCCAACATACATGAAACGTGCCCTACGTAACGTTATTTCTTAGCGTCACATGAATGATGTCTGGGGATGCCAGGCAGGCAGCAACATAAGAGTTGCAGTTTTTTCCATGTGCTCGGAACGTCGTCGGCCTGAACCCTTGGCAGTGTATGAGTCTGCGCCACGATGTACGTGGTCAATTATAATCGCAATCAGGATGGGAATGAGATTGATGTAATATATGCAATGACCAAATGCCAGACCATAACATCCTCAGCGATCAGTATGATCGGACATTTTGGGAAAATTTGGAATGAGAGAGGACTATTCAACACTCACACTGTATGAGTCGTGCATATACCATCTTGTCAACATTCATAGGCAAACGTAGAGCTTTACTCCGTGCCATTCATGATATAGCTACAGTCTACAAGACTTTCGAAAGCCGTAACCTCCAAGTACTGCATTCTTCTACTCGAAAGGCATATTTTAGATGAGCGAAACTTACTCTGCCTTGGGCTCCTCCTCCTTGCCCTCGAACGCAGGCAGCTTGGCCTGGACATCAGCCCAGGTCCACCTGCCCAATGTCATCTTCTCCACGGCATCGAGGATGTCCTCCGCCTTTGCGCGCACCTGCTTGGTGGTGTCACGGTCGCGAAGTGTGAAAGTGCCGTCCTCCAAACTCTGGTAGTCGACGGTGATGCCGCAAGGAATTCCGAGCTCGTCGTTGCGGGCGTAACGCTTGCCGATGCTGACGCCAGAGCTGTCGGTGTCGTAGGAGATTCCACGGTCGTCAAGCTGCTCTTCGAGCGACTCGACAACAGGAGTGAAGCGAGCGTCCTTCTGCAAAGGCACCAGGAGCACCTTGATGGGCGCAACGGTGGGCTTGAAGGACATGACTGAGCGAGCGGCGTCGCCCTCACGGGTCCAGTAAGCGTGCTCCATCAAGCTGTAGAGGATACGTCCGATACCGAATGAAGGCTCGATGACGTTGGGGATGTACTCGCGTGTGGTGATAAGGCGGCTCTCCTTCTGGATGCTGACAACATCCTTGTTGAGCTTGACCTTGCCGCCCTCAACGTCGGCGACCTCGACCTCAACCTCGCCGTCCTTCTTGAGAGAAAGAGAGAGCTTCTCGCGGAAGTCCTGTGTAAGAGAGTCGAGAGCAGCCTGAACTTTGGAGGCATCCTTCTTGAAGATAGGGCCAGCCTTCTTCTTGTCGAGCTGGGCCTGCCACTCCTCGACACGGTAAGGCTCCTTGAGAGACTCACGAACGTTAAGAGGCACACCAGTGGCCTTCATGTGGACGCTCAAATCGTAGGCGCTACGGTCAGCGCAGCCAACACACTCGACCCAGCCATAAGAAGTCTGAAGCTCGCAGTCCCAGCAGTCAGCGGCGTAGTGAGCCATCTCGTTCTGCATGTGCTGTCTGAAACGCATTTTGGTGGGGTCAACGCCGATTCTCTCCATGAACATGGCGATTCTGGCGATGAAGTAACCGAGAGTCTCGTTGTCAACGAGCTTGCTATCCACGGCCTCGCCAATAGTGATGAAAGTAGGTGTGGAACCACCCTCTTGCTGGACTGTGCGGGACAGAAGGGGCAGCTTGTAGTCGCGAACCTTCTTGAAGCCAGAGTGCTGCTTGCCGCTCTCAGGGTCGACGTAGTGCTCGATCTCGGCCATCAAGAACTCGCGGACACGGAGGAGACCGGAACGAGGCGAAAGCTCGTTACGGAAAGAGTAACCGATGGAAGCAGAAGCGAAAGGCATCTTGCCGTCGTTGTACTCAAGCAAGTGCTGGAAAGAAAGGAACTGACCCTGAGCGGTCTCGGGGCGCAGGAAAGCGGGCTCCTTGCCGGTAGCACCAATCTGAGTCTGGAACATGAGGTTGACGGAAACAGGAGGCTCGACCTCGTTGCCAGTGATGGGGCTGCGGATGTCGTGCTTCTTGACAAGGGCTCCCATGTCCTCGCCAGTGTAGTCATCAAGGGTAGCCAGCAAGAACTCGTACTCCTTGCGGACTTCATCATCAAGCTTGACAGCACCCTTGGAAGCCTTGACCTTCTTCTTCTTCTTGGTGGGGTCGTCAACGGCCTCCTCGACCTTCTCGCCACGGGCCTCCTTGTCGGACTTGAGACGTGCCTCGAGCACATCCTTGATCAAGTGATCGGCGCGCAGAATCTCACCAGTCTTGGGGTCCTTGCACATGAAGTCGGCAAACTTGTCCACGTGACCAGAAGTCTTGAAGACATTGTAAGGGGTGATCATGGCGCACTTGAGCTCCTGCATGCGCTCCTTGCGAACGAAGTGGTCACGCCAGATAGAAAGGAACTGAGCCTCGAGGGTGGCAAGGGGGTGACCGTAGTCGAAGAGACCCTTGACCGGGCCATGGGGCTCAAAGGATTGCCAGTAGAAGTTCTTGCGCTTCATGAGCGACTCGAATGCCGATCTGTCGAATTCTTGACCCGCGAGGGTCTTGTAGTCTGTCGCCATGGTGGGCTTTCCTCCTGTGTTTCGAGTCCGGATCGGAGCCTGTGCACGCCACTTAGAGGCTGATGTAGAAAAACTGCGGGCGATTGAAGAGAAAGAACGTTGGGATGCGCGGGCAGCCACGTTGAAGGAGTGGTTGCGGGAGTGAGGTGGTGTGGGTAAGGTTACGCTTCCGTGAGTCAAGGCGAGCTAGACCACTCATCTTCAGAACGCAGTCACTTCAAATTCTGGTGGTGTTGCTGCTCCAGTTTCCCCGTACGCCCGTGCATCGGCCCGCGATCGCCGCATCGCTTTCGATCGACAAGAACATAAATTAAATTGATTTCGATTGCAATGCTATGAGATCGAGAATAGTATCACGGTTAACATAGCCTGTGTGGTATTACATATACACTAACGGAGACCTGCATTCGGCCTTCGGGCGCAGATACCAAACGGCTTGTACGGAGAACAGATTCAAGGACATTCATGGTAATAAAATTCATGTACTCGAACTATATTTACATGCGCGGGCAAGAATGTATCTGATCCTTCAGGTCGTTTGCAGACATGCCAGCCCCAATCATACAGAACGCTATCAACAACAAACAACAAGAAGGGGTATCATGTCAACCCGTCCAATGAGAGCCACCCTATTTGCCGCCGCCGTATTGGAAGTTGCCGAACGCTGCTGAGCCCATGCTTCCGGCTCCCATGGTGTGTCCGTAGTGCGGACCAGGTGTGCCAGTATTTAGGCCAGCGTGTGTGCTGGTGGGCGTCGAGGGGTTGTTCGGAGTGTGGCCAGAGGCAAAGCCTGCAGCTACGCCGGAAAGACCGTTGGATTGCTGTTGAGGTGTTCCCTGCGCTGCGAAGAATTCCTCGCGGTACTGCTGCGATGCAGGCAACGGGACGCCGTGTAGGCCGTAGATTTGATCAGCCAGGTCATCAGGAAGGTCGCCACCGAAGACTCTGTTTCGCATGGCCCAGAAGACAGATCCTGTGAGCCAAGCGTCCGAGCCACCAGTGTGTGCTGGACCAACGCGGTGGCAAGAAAGCATGTCTGCAAGGTCTTGAAGTCCAGATCGCTGTCCGAGGTCACTAATGATGCGAGAGCTTTCTTGGTTCAAGCGACCTTGTGTGTTCATGCGCTGAGCGTGGCGCAGTAGGAACTTGATGTCCCAAAGTTTGGGGAAGTATGTGCCCACAATGTCGAAGAAGCCGCTCTGATCTTCGGGAAGGCCTTGCGCCGTCAAAAGCTTGATGAGGTAGCCGAAGTCATAGCCGCTGTGGAATGACAGCCAGTTCACTTCATCAGAAAAGACCAGACCGGAAGTCGTGAGTAGTGAGCCGAAAGCGTCAAGCTCGATGCCCATCTCACGGTTTTTCTCGAACTCGACTCCGCTCTGTTCCAGGAGGTTGATAGAAGGTTCTGAGAACATATCCTCGTTGAGGTTGAACTTGAAGTTGAAAACCCATGTGCAAGGAAGGTACATGAGGTTGTTTGGGTACGGCGATTTGCCATTCAGCTGGCTGATAAGTGCAGGGTCGGGTTGCTGGGGTGGCAGGTCGCCTTCTGATGTCCAAACGGTGATGCCAAGCTGAATAGGCTTGAGGAGATCAACGTTGCAGCGTAGTGTTTGGTAGTGGTATTCGGCCTTGCTGCCTGCGAAGTTTCCAATTGGTCTCGCGACAATACCCGGGAATTCAGCGTCCTGTAAATTGATGTCAGCACATCCACCTTCGGTCATTGACTTGTAGCCGAACAATGTTCAAAACATACCATTGAAACATAAGGATACTTGATGATGAGCTGTCGAAGAACAGCCATCTCTTGCTCCAGATTGTGCCGCCAGACCTGTCGTATCCTGCTGTTCGCTCCAGACTTGCTGTCCATGCTCGCCGCCTCTAGCTGATGTGCTGTGTGTTCCTGCATGGCTGCTCCTCTCGCGAATCCTTGTTGTGCTGCCACAGAGGCAAGGCCTTGGCCCTGACCCTGTGCGCCGATGGTACCGCCATTGAAAACTGAGCTGCCAGCGCCAGGTGTGAAAGCGCTCGCGCCGTATGTTGCTGATGATGGAAAAGGCGCGATTGTGGTTCCGCTGAAGCTTGGCTGTGAGCCGAAGCTGCCCGGTAGATGTGATGTGTGGCCTTGATATGAGCTCTGAGGGATGGAGTTCTGTGAATTAAGGTGCACGAACGGATTCGACATGTGCGAAGGGTGCATGCGGCTCACTTGAGGAGGCATGGCTGCTGGTGGTGCGCGCCGATAATCGGGAGTCCAAATGGGTTCAGGATGCGAGCTAGGACGGTATGCTGGGTTCAGAGGTTGTTGGAAAGGAGGGAAACCTGGAGGTGGCTGCTCGGTGGTAAACTGGCCGGGCGCGCGAGGGCGAGGAGTTGGCGACTGAGCGGCTTCTCGTCTGGCGCGTTCGCGCTTCTGGATGTGATGAGGGAGTGGGCGACCGGAGTCGAGTACTGTGAGGTCGTCGTGGTACACTACACAGCACACGATTAGCGGCTAGGTAATTGTGCGAGAGCGACAGACTACTGGTTGCGAGGTGGGTGGTAAGAGGTTCTGGGGTGGCAGTGGCAGTGTGAATTGCGGTAGGAGATGCTCGTGAAAGCTCGTGTGGCAGATGGATGAGAGGCGATAAGGCAGTGCTTTGTCAATCCAGTCGTAGTGCGCGGGAATGTCAAGTGCTCTCTCTCAATTCATCGCTAAACACCAGAGACCATCCATGTCCGATGGTGCTCGACGCCCGCCCGCTGTTGCTGGCTGCTGCTGCCAACGCGCCCGCGGAAGGTGCGGCTCAGCCCGGCTGCCTCTCCAGGGCAGCAGCACAGCACCGCACCTCAGGCAGGTTGTAGGTCAGCAAGTACGCGCCGTTGAGACTCAGGTACGACTTGCGCAAGCTATACACACACTCGGTCGCGCACTCTGACCACCTACACAGACAACACAATGGCTCCCCGACCCAACCTCACCGGCTTCGACCCTCAAAAGTTCGCTGCGGCCGCTGGCCAGCCCGCAAACGACCCATGGGCAAGAGCGTACGTCTGGATCCGACCGGAGACTCTCGCATGAGGCTCCCTCTTTTATAGGTACAACACTGAACTAACACGACACAGTGAGGCCTGGAGATACACCGGTCCCTTCAGCCGCGGCAACCGCTTCAAGGGCTCATTCCCTGGCTTCGGCATCGCCCTCGGAGCATTCGCAGTCTACGTCGCATACGACAAACTCATTGCCGACCACGGCCATCACGATCACCACGGCGAGGAGCACCACTAGAAGATGCGAAGCGCTGGGAGGCGCAGCCTGTATAGTGCATAGGCGCGGCGTTTGGGAGTACTTCGTTCGCGGGTGTCAAAAGGACATATCAGAGAGGGCTTGGGCAGAGGCTTAGAGGGGAAGAAAAGCATGCCGAGTTGGAATGCTGCCGGAACACGGCTGTATGTATTAAAGAGGGAATGTCAATATTGACCTATACGCACCACCATGTTTCGAGACATTGACTGGTCTAGGCTGAGCGCGTTGCGGCTAGGGGTGTTATTGAAGCTGTGTTGTCGCAATCTCTCCTGTGACTTAATGCGAGCATTGGAGGCTTTCAGTTGCAAGACTATGTTGAATGCTGCTCGAGCGAGTCTTGCGCATTGAGAGGTGCTTTGGGGCTCAACGACAAGCTTTCAGTCGATATGCCGACGACATCTTTTGCACAAAAAATCGAGACGTATTGTAACGACCCATAAACACATATACAGGCAGTATTTACATCTCATGTTGATCGAGTTCGAGCATATCGTCTTCTGAGAATATCGGCCTCATCCCTCTTCAAACAAGGTGCAGTTACCCCACGCTTCTTCGCTCCTCCCACCCGAGAAGTCGAGATCAACTCATCATCGAGGACCAAGGGGACGCCCATAACCTCGTTCGTACAACGACACTGACAGCACAATCCCTCTTTGCAGGTCAATTGTTGAGCCCATCGACACGCCGTCAATTTGATCAACATTTCCGCAAACCAGATTTGATTTGCGATGAGTCTTCCCACAGCACAATTGAGCTGTCAGAACTGTACGCGGCGCAAGACAAAATGCGATAAGAAACTACCAAGCTGCTCGACATGTGTCAAAACCGGTGTGACCTGCACGGTAGTTCAACGTCAACGCCTGCCAAGGGGTCGTTCCGCCAGGCTCGCGAAGTCGTCGAGTGAGCAAGTGCTTCGAGATCGTGTTGATCAGCTTGAAAACATAGTTTCACGCTTACAGCAGGCCCAGCCACCTCTTGCAGAAAACAATGTGAGTACTCGTGTTCTCCAAAAGGTAATACTGTGTCCACGCTGATATAATCAGCGACAGGGAACCAATCATAGCTACTCAGAACATCCCTCACCCGCTTCGGAGTCTTTCGTTGCTCCTGATTTCTGGGCCGAGCTGGTGGAATCAGTCGCGGGTCTCCGGGATGTCCTAGAAGACAGTTCATCGCCAGATCATCTCAAGCATGCGCAAATTCCCTCGCCGAGTTCTGAAGGGCAGGAGACTCTGCCATCCGGCCCTGTTAATCATGGGGACATAGTCTCCAGCGACCCAAATAAAATTCTCTTCAGGCCATCGAATACAGTCGGTCCTATAGCCACTACCTCTGAGATGCAACACTTCTTGCTCGACGTCTATCATGAGCGTGTACATGCCTTATTCAAAGTCCTCCACTGGCCATCAACACTTGCTTTACTCGATACATCGAAAGATTCGGACGACATTAAACTTCGAGCATTGAAGTCAGCCATTTACTTCACAAGCGTCTGTTCTCTGCTCGATCATGAGCTAGAAGGGCGTAGGGTGATCTTGAGCCAGTACCGGCAACGTGCCGAGGAAGCATTCATCGACGCCGGGTTGCTGACGACAACAAGTCTGATGGTTCTGCAAGCATTTGTCATTTATCTTGTAAGTACTGAAACTAGAAAATGCTTGCTATGAGTGGAGGCTGATTCACAACAGGCCGGTTTACGGGCTTGTGAGGCCAGCGCCCAGCAGTGGACACTAATCTCGGTAGCCGTAAGGCTAGCAGACGCCATGGGTCTGAGAGGCGTTCAAAGCTCGCAGAAGTTCTCTGAACTCGACAGGGAGCTTCGCCGTAGGCTCTGGTTCGGTATCGGCGTACTGGATCTGCAGTCCGCCTTCGACAGAGGCTCGCGCGCGTTGCTTGGTTCGAGCGAGCTCTCCGACTGGCCCATCAATGCCGACGACATAGACATCACCGCGCATAGCATTGTACAACCCGTGCCACGAGATCGTTATACCGAGATGTCTTTTGCTCACATGACCTTTCACGCTGGGATCTGCCACAGGAAGCTCACGGAACTTGGCATATCGGCAGCATACGACGACGCAAATGCACAAACTGCAAGACAACAACAGCTTGCCACTTTGGACGATTTCGAGTCGGTGGTAAGGAAACTAGAAGATCAACATGGCACAGCTCCAACGCAAATAGAGGCGTTCACTATAATGGTGGCGCAAGAAAGCCTGGTGGCAATGAGGTTGCTATTTTACAGACCTCTGCACAGGCGAGGCAAGAACCGCGAGACATATCAGCATGGCCAACTCAGCAACGACGAGCTACTGATCATGGCCACGGAAGTCCTAGAACGCTCCCAGTCGAAGCGCTCATGGTTTCAATTCTCTCGGTGGGCATGGTTCAAATGGGTGAAATGGTTCGCACTAGCTGTGGTTCTGGCTGAGCTTTGCACAGCGAGAGGCAGTTCTGCAGACCGCGCATGGGCTGTGGCACAGCGATCCTTCGACGACTATGCTACAATCGTCGCGGACACAAAATCGGGCATGTTGTGGAGGCCGATCGCAAAACTCATGCAAAGAGCCCTCAGCCTTCGGGAGGACCAGACAGCAATGTCGAAAACCATCACACCTACAACTAATGGCAGTCCTGCTGACATCCAGTGGCGTGGCTACAGCCTCGGGGACCTTTCACAAATGGCCATACCTCCAGATGATCAACCGCATACAGCATCGGACGACACTGTCACCAAGACTGACACCGATGTCGATATGACATGGTTCCACTGGGACTTGCTGATCGAGGACATCGAGACCGGAAATCTTGATCTAGACACAGAATATTTCCCAGTCGGCTAGTGATCGACTATCCTAGCTAATGTTTCCTCTAGCTCAGTCCATATCTCCTTCTGGACCCTTTTCCCTTCGTTGCTTCTGACCCAAACAGAAGCGTTCTTGACTTGGGACTCGCTCAAATACTGCCCATGAGTCTCGCGACCGGCGGTTATGGCCGAGACCAGTGTGCGAGCTCCAATCTCGCCGGTTCTGCCAATGAGTCGAAGCATGTTGCGACCAATCGCACCCCCATCGTCTTGTCGGAACAGAGGCGTTTTGCACCAGCCGGGACTTGGACAGTTGATGATGACGTTTGGCACGCCACTCGATCGTTCAGAATTCGGGTTCTGAATCGCCATTTCTTGAACACAAAGCTGGACCAGTAGCTTGCTAAGAAAGTATCGACCGTTCATGTCAGCTGTCTTCTCATCGCTCAAGGATGACAGTACATGGCCCCGAGGAAGTTTTGTGATACTATTGGGATCTGCGAAGGCATGTACGTTTGACCCAACAATGGTGAGGTGTGTCGGTGAGCCATCAGACTTTGCTGTTCGCTCGAGCGCTGGCAAGCAGAGTCGAGATAGCAGGAATGTCGAAACAACGTTGACGGTCAAGGTCTGCTCTAAACCCTCTGCCAGAGCAAACTGGTTTGTCGAAATGCCAGCATTGGCAAGCACGGCGTCAACGCGTTGCAGGTCGTTCACAACTTTTTGGCTAAAGGACTTGACTGAACTGTAATCCGCCATGTCAAGTTTCCACACCAGAATTCTTTCAGCTCCGACTCGATTGCCGATGATCGCTTTCTTTGCGGCTTCTCCTTTCGCAAGGTCTCGGCAACCGAGTACAAGGGTCGAAACATTGAAATTGAACCTGCTTCGTCGTGAGTTTCAATGTAGTCATATGGGAAGATTCAAGGACTAACAGGTGTTTAGCACACTCGAACCCAAGACCTGAGTTGGCACCGGTCACGACTACAGTCTTGCCCGTGAAGTCGACCTTTGGGAGTTGTGGCGTCTGGAATAGCTGGCCGCGCATAAACTGAAGGATGTCTGATGCTGCTGACATGATGATGTTGTTATTGTTGGTGATTATCGACCGATGGAACGATTGTTTCTTGCGTCTTGGATACTATGTTATAGATTAGGGATAGAGGTGAGATCGCTCGTTGTCGTTGTCTTGGCTCGTATTTATATTGTGATGGCCGCATCATTGCAAATTCCGCAAAACCCGCCGTCAACTGTTCCAGAACCCGCAAAAACCGATGAGTTTCGAGGCGCGATGGTGCACCAGATCTTTTGTAAATGTCTCCTTCAGAAAGTAGTTAACCGTCTTTGATGTATGTATTTACGTCTCGGATTCGGCCACGACCGCGAGTCGAGCAATATGGTTGGTTTAAAGTGATATTTTGCTTCAATTCCCACCAGGCCAATGACAGATCGGTCGAAACTAGACTTTACCTGGTGATTCTGTTTATATGTCTTGCGACAGAAGGCTTCAACGACTGTTAATCGTAAGTACAACGTGTGGGCTCAAAGTAAACTTTAGTGAATATGCTTGCAGAGTACACACGAAGTACATGTACATGTAGATCTGGAAGCAGGAGTAAGAGTTAAGGGTATAGGGAGCCAAGTCTCGTCAAGGGTACGCGAGATTCACATTCACTTCACGCTAAACCCCGCTGCCGCTCTCCCGAAAAGCCGACATCATTGGAGCTCGAGTCCGTGCACTTGCTGAGGTACCTGTCTATCAACACCAATTTGTCGGTCTGCGACACTACGAACTCCTCACCGAAACAACAATACTACACCCCTCGGACCGAACATGCAATCCTCACGCTCACTATGATCACGCAAAAACCTACGACACCATCGCCACAATTTCTACTTCCGCCCCCACCGCAGTGATGCCGCGGGTGTATCCTCCGCTCGAAAGCCGACAGTCCACTGTCACCATCACACCCTCGATCGTCGAGTCCACGGCTGGCTTCACGGCTGGCGTTGCCTCGACCCTCGTCGTTCATTCATTTGATGTCGTAAAGACACGAATTCAACTCGAGCAAAACGCCAGGAGTGGCATCGGCACCACCTGGCGGGTCGTGCAGCAAATCGCCAATGAGGCCTCGCAACAAGGCCACCAGGGCCATGGCAGAGCCAGGCACTGGGCGCAAGTGGTGCGCAGCTTCTACCGGGGCCTGATGCCGAACATGGTCGGGAACTCTTTCAGCTGGGGATTGTACTTCGCGGGATACGGAAAAGTGAAGGATCTGATTGCGACGACAAAAGGCTTGCACGGGAAAGACAGGGAGAAGCTGGATTCGAGTGACTATTTTCTTGCAGCGGGCGCGAGTGGCGTTATTACCGCTATCATCACGAACCCGATCTGGGTCATCAAGACGCGGATGCTATCGACTGCGCGTAACACGCCAGGCGCATACACCTCCTCCGTCCAAGGCGCCGTCTCACTATACAAGACAGAAGGTCTGAGAGGATTCTACCGGGGTCTTACACCTTCTATTATTGGCGTGAGCCACGGCGCCATTCAGTTCATGGTCTACGAAACCCTCAAGAACTACTGGGGCCTGTCGCGCGCTGGCGGCAAAGAGGGTCTAACGAACCGGGACTTTATTTTTACCAGCGCTGTGAGCAAGATGCTCGCGGGGAGTTTCACATATCCTTACCAAGTCGTGCGTTCGCGGTTACAGACCTACGATGCACGGACAAAGTACAAGGGTGTCATAGACGTCGTCAAGCAAGTATGGAGATACGAGGGCTTCTTCGGATTCTACAAAGGGTAGGTTTGGTCATTTGGTCGAAGTCGGATATGGCTAACACACGTACCACCACAGACTCGGACCGAACATCATCAGGGTTTTGCCATCGACCTGCGTCACCTTCCTTGTCTACGAGAACGTCAAGTTCTACTTGCCACGCATGCTTGAGGCAGAAAACGAAATGGCCTTGCCTTGAGCCTGGAGTCGAAATAGACACAACAAGAAGACGCCCAGAGCAGACATACACTTCAAAGACGAAAGACACGAACACGAAGAAACTAAGGTACGGAACTTGCATACACAAACCTTGTACAAATGCATAGGGACGAGAAAACATTGAGCATAACGGACATCGGCGCAGGGCGCTTCACACACACTGGGTTTGTTGATTTTGTGTTTTTTTTGGGGGTCTATCATGCCTGCGAGACGGGCTTCCTTGGAGGTAGAATGCATGAGCATTGGTTTGTTTTCTTGCTTGGATTGAACAACGAGCGATGGCGCGTTTTTCTATACACGCACATGAGACGCCTAGATCACACGATCGGCGCATAACAAAAGATGTTTATTTCCTACATCGAGACCCCCGAATGTGCCGTTGCTGCCTATGTTTGTTCCGGGCATTCTCGTCAAGTGTCGTCACGGCTGCGAGTGTCTGTCAGGGTATCCAGTAGATTCAAAGTGTCAGTCATGTGTCGGATGGCACATTTTATGATTGTATGATTTGTTAACCAACGTACCTTGTGTAGGCGTTGTGTTACAGGCGTTGTGTTGAATTCCGGACAGAATACGCGCGCTAGCGCAGTAGTAGTGCCCGAAATGATTGGCTCAGGCTGAAGAGATCTCGACTCTACGCGCAGTACTCAAATGTGATAGTTACCTATAAACCAGTGCTTAAAAACAATAGGAATAACATTCTTCGCTAAGCTTACGCATCGCATCGCATCGCCGCTCCCTTAATTTGTCACCTCGACTCACTGGCATTTCACCTCCTAACCGCAGGCCTTTGGCGCATCACCTAATAGACGTCAAATACATACCTCATATCTTCCAGTATGTCCATACGATGCGCCTCAAGAATACCTCCAATCATTCTCCGAAATATTTACCGACCACGCATAACACCATCACTCCTCATATCATCGCTACACGTACCCACCCGCCACCAAACAACCCAAACAACAACCGCCAAACCCCATAACCCCCTCCAAAAAAACCTCTCTTTCTGGAAATGCCGCCACACGTGGCGACGAGCGATGGTGAACACCACCCGCTGCCTGATCGGCTGTTCGCTGGGCGACTTGTCGACAATGTGCTACCTCATGACCTACCACCCGGAAATGAACGCCGCGACGTCTATGAGTCTGTCCAGTAAGTGACATCTAATCACCTCCAAGTTAAGCTTAAACAGTTGGACATCTACTAACGCCACCACCCACCCCCCAGTGACAGCCGGAATATCAACCTCCATCCTCCTCGAAACCCTCCTCCTGCGCCTCGGCAAAGACCGACTACCCTGGATCGGCGCCGTGCGCACAGCGTGCGGGATGAGTCTCGTTTCTATGCTGGCGATGGAGTTGACAGAGAATTTGGTGACTTTGGGTTTGGTGGATAGTTCGATGAGTCTTGCTGATCCTGGGTTTTGGGCGGTGACGGGGTTGTCTATGGTTGCCGGGTTTGTGGCGCCGTTGCCGTATAATTATTGGCGGTTGAAGGCGTTGGGGAGGGGGTGTCATTGATGTGGTGGATGGGGGAGGGGGAGGTGTTTTTTTACTTTCTTGCGGTTTGTTCTGATTAGGGAGGCGTGATCGCATGAGCATTAGCGGTGAGCAAGGCTATAGAGTGGCTGGCATCACAAAGTTGGGCATCACTCGATAGAGTTTAGTCGTCAACAGTATAACATTATGCATACTACATGAAAGTAACGTGAATCAAAAATGCTCAACGAACGACGGGGTATCCTCCTTGAAGCGCCAAAACGACCGATGCTAAATCTCCAAACTTTTCCAAACAAATGAAGGCGATTCCTAGGAGTACGCAAGCCCATCCTGCTCACGCTGTCCCGTCGCACCGCCATGTGCATTCGTAGGACTGTCGTGCGCAAATGTGCTCGTCGGGCTGATATCCCGAGTGCTGCCGCCGGCGACACTAGAGCTAGGACTGCTCTCGGCAGAGACGATGTACAGTTCCGGATAGCGGCCCAGGAACATGCGACTCCAGTAGGGTATCGAAGGGATCTTGACGGAGGCGAGAGAGGAGTCGTAGTTGGGGAACTTCTCGTAGCTGGCCTTCTCTTCGGGCATGTAGAGATCGTGGCGCTTTACGTCGACGTAGGAAGTGTAGCGTGGGATGGGCTTGCGGGTGACGCGGTGTTTTTCGAAGTTGTCATCTGTCAAGCAAGAGTTAGCTGGGTGTATGTAAATCGGTGGGGTCGAGAGATGCTTACCTTTGTCGAGCCAGGAGCATAGGTCCTTCTGCGAGGAAGTCTGGAGCCCGCCGCGGTATTTGTAGAGCAGGATGGGAGTCTCGTCGTGCTCGTCGAGCCTGTACTTCTCCGATGCACTACTGGTCGACGTATGGGTAGAGTCGCTCAAGCCGGTCTTGTCGCTGCGCTCTAGCGACGCGGTGTCGATGGCTGCTGGCGCGTCCATGGCAGGCAGCACTGTAGTAGACTGGAGGTCTAGTGCGGGCGCTATTGAGTCACTGGGATGGTAGGCGGCCTTCGCGGACGTCGGGTGAAGGATATGTGATGATGGCGTATGCTGTTCGCGGGCGCGTATGGACGGTGCCTGAAACAAGGCGCGGTGGGGTGTGTGTGATAGTGGGTAAAGAGGTCAGGTGGTGGTGGTGGGAAGTGTGAGAGAGACAGCTGGGCGGATCAGGCACAAAGAAAGACAAGTTCGGTTGAGAGGATGGCTACACAGGGCTCAGCGTGTCGGAGATGGCCTGACTAGAGAGTGAATACGTGAGTGCGATTGTCAGGCATGCCAGCATATCGCTAGAAGTCGCTGGATTCACCGGTGACATGTGACTGCGCCTCGTCATTGCTGGTTATAGCGCAAACGGCGCCGAGCGTGTGGCTGAGCAGGATTTTCCGCGCCACGATTAGCGTCCAATGATCTTCAGCTATCATCTCACCAGCACAGACTATTACTAAACATCACGCAGTAGCACACAGTAGTACAGAAGCATCATGTCGAACAAAGCAGCATACCATCACATCACGCAGTCGCACGGCAACTGCTTCATTTTGCTTGCTGCTCATATCTCCGAGCTAGAATACCTTACTGTCTTCGTGACTCAACACGCATGCTCTGTCAGGATCAGTAGACTCAGCCAATCATGGAGGCGAAATGCTTCTCCTCGGCAATGCGAAAGGAGCAGAGACAAGAGCCGTATTCAATGTCCAGATTGTCAGGTGGTGGCATGTTCCACCCTGAGGCATATATCGACATGCATCTCTATAGCAGTATGCGTTCACCTTGCATTATCCCGAACGATGCTGCCTCCGCCACCACCAAACGACTGCGGGAACAACAAAGATGGATCGTTCCTGCTGCGGCGAGAGAGGCTCGACGGGCGGACGGCGGCTGTGGAGCCGAAAAGGCAAATGTGTCCCTGCCGTTGTGTCTGTGTCCACCTGAGCCTCCGCCTTGAACCTTGGGATGGGTAAGTACTCTGTGTACTTACTACTACCGTATCTCGCGCAGTCACGCGTTTCACTCCATCTTCACGATTCACTCTCCACCCGTACCTCTGTTCTAGCATCTCACAATCACACACACACCCCACTATCCTCCGTACACAAAGAAATCAATCACTTTTCGCATCACGCATATCTCCAGCATCAGTGCATTCCCTCCACGTGAGGCCGCCCATCCACCAGTCACCATACCCTCCACTACCATCTGCCTGCCGTGTTCCGTACGTCAGCAAAACTGACAGCTCGCCGCCCTCCATCGCTATTATCCTGGTCTGGCCGCATCGTATCACACATATAAGAAATATACTCAGGTACAGCTGCCGGCTGTGCGCACGAATCAACTCTCGAGAATCTACATCGTGCATACGCAGGCTCAATAGCCAAACATATTACATCTCTCGACACATTCAAATTACCTCCGCATCCTGGATTCCCTTCCAGCAACGCCTTGGGCGTTCTTACGCTCCACGGAAGACCGACCCTCCGAGCCCATGGACGGCAGCATAGCGTCCCTCGCGCCACCGGCACCCTTGACCACAGCAAATCTCAACAGCTCCTCTCGAAGTTCTAGTCGTATTCGCAGAGCCGAAACATGTGATTCAGACAAGGCTGGACGATCATGGGCAAGAGACGTGGAAGACCCGTGGGATGCTTGCATCTTGACGCTTGACGGAGGTGGAATCAGAGGATACAGCAGTTTGGTCATTCTGAAAGCGCTCATGCATGAGATCTGGCTGTGGGAAGAGAAGTTGGAAAAGGAGGATATGGAGCAATCTCTGAGGCGATCATCGAGGAAAGATTCGGGCACCAATACACGGGAAGGGCGCACACGGACAGGACGGGCAGACTCTCCTACAACCATTGGTGACGAGACGATGGTATCTTCTGCCATGACTCAAAAAGCCTTCGTGGAAGACGAGCTGCTGCCTTGCCACTATTTCGATTTCATGTACGGAACGTCGACGGGAGGCCTCATTGCAACCATGCTCGGCCGGTTACGGATGACCGTCAACGATTGTCTCGAGGTGTACCGCAGCGTTGGCAACGATCTATTCGGAAGACGGAAAAGCAGCATACCACTTGCGACAAAGTACTACCACGAGCCTCTCGAGCGAGCAGTCCAGGATATCGTTGGCAGCCACTGTTACGAGCACGAAAACTGCGACGGCAAGGAAGACATGCACCCTATCGCATCAGAAGTCGACCCAGCAACTGGCCTAATGTCATTCGATGTCAACAGCCCACGAGTCTGCCAATCCTGCTGCCTCACAGCTACACACGACCGGAATCTTTCAGAAGCCTACCTCCTGCGAACCTACCCACATTACTACTCAGAGACCGCCCCAAACTGGATAACACGGTACAACGAAGGCGCTGAGCAATTGAAGATCTGGGAAGTCACACGCGCCACATCCGCCGCACCCTTCTACTTCAAGATGCTCGAAGTCGAGATCGAAGGCCAATACAAGTCCTTCAAAGACGGCGGCATCCGCGAAAACAACCCTTCCGGCGCAGCCCTTAGTGAATTCCACTCTCTCTACGAAGGCGGCTCAGACAATCCCGCCCTGCTTCTCAGCGTCGGCACCGGACGACCAGATCACTCGCAAGACGGGTTCGCAGCTGCTTGGCCCGGCCCCTTCGGCAACATCCCTTTCATCCGCACCGCTCTCGAGAAGCGCGCTGTCCTTCAGAACTTGCTTATCAAGTACACCGAAGGCGAGAAGCAGCACGCCCAAATGCGCGAGCACGCCCGCGGAGAGCACACATGGTACAAGCGTCTGAACGTCACAGACGGTCTGCAGAACATGCCACTCGACAACTGGGTCAACGGCGAGTGGCAAGGCAAGAAAGACGTTCCTGGCGGTGCGAGCTTGACGCGCATGGAGACTGTTACGGCGGCGTACCTGGCGAGGGAGTTCGATGGGAAAGTCGATACCTATGCGCCGCCGAGCATCATGTTGCAACAGGCTGCGGAGAAGCTGGTGCGGCAGAGGAGAGCGAGGGAGCTGGAAGGCGGTGAGAGGTGGGAGACTTTCGCGGGAAAGCATTTGCATAAGCGTAGAGGATCGAGCGGAGAGCTGGAAGGAGTGGGAAATGGGAAGGGTACTCCCGCCAGCTGAGGCTGAATGAAGCGCGCGATGGGATGGGATAGGGTGGGATGTGCCGTGGGAATGGTGATTGATTGATTGTGATGTGACACGAATATTTATGTTACGAAACACATATACTTACAAGAAAAGGAGCCTGTGCAAATTTTTGTGAGCAGCGATGATGAGTTGAGCTGCCGCAAGCGAATTCATCTACAGTTTAGGTATTGTTCGCTGCTTATGTTCACGTATACATGAGGTCGTTAGAGCACTGTATACCTACCTAAACAGCTTCTTCTTTCCCTCCTTCTTCACAAGCTCATTCATCTTGCATAGTGAGTGCTGCGGATACTTCCAGTCCAGTGAGCCAAAGGAGAAAGAGAGAGGTGCAGGACAGTCAGGTACCTTATCCAACCAAGGACAGGATTGCTTAGTGAGACAATAAAGCCTACAAGGCCGACAGAGAGGAAGGTACCGTAGGTACGTACCTTCAACTTCCCCGCCGCAACCCAACTGTCATCAGCTCGATCTCTTTTGCTTGCCTGGATAAATTCGAGTACTGCACTTGCAAGCCAATCCCTAAACAACACCGTACCGTACCACAACGCCCTGCCACGTGCTTTTGTGCAACAGCGCCTTATCGCATGCTTTGGCATCATCCATGCTGGCGGGTCAGCTTCAGTGATGGATTCATTGTCCGCTGGATCGGCTTGCGAGATGTCCCGACCGACCGGCCCTTGCTGAGAGACTGTTACGCCGTTTCCTCTCACCTAGCTCACTCTCACCCTTGCCCTCATCCTGTAGGATTGCGGTTCTGGACACATGGTGATTGATCCTTTCATGGAGCTACATTTCACCCCTGACAGCTGGACTCGTGCGTATTGCCTAGAAGAGGACCGGCTGCCACCGAGAGTAAAACCTGCTGTCAAGACACGTTTCCGCTTTAAGAGCTTGTTCGGCTCAGCTGAAGCCCACAGGAGTGGAACCTTCGTGAACAATGCGCATCCATATTGGTACGGAGGTAGTAGTCTATCTGTCGTCGTATACTGCCGCCGACCGGGGTTAGCAATCTGGGACCGATGGCGCTATTCTGCGGCTGACGAAGACTTGCAAGCGACCTGCTTGCGTGGTTGGCTGCTTTGAAATGCGGATTGCATGCGCATACATATGCACTTGTGCAACATCTTGTGTCTTCAGCTGACTGTATATAAGGCGACAGCAGTAAGCTTCAGAACTTCTGTATAACATCACACCAATAACAATCTCAACCAGACTCATTCACTCTTCAACAGCACTCTTCACAATGGCAGGCGAACTCGTTCTTCTCACTGGTTCCACCGGCTTTGTTGGCTTCGCAACTCTCCGACAGGCTCTCAAGCATGGCTACAAAGTCCGCGCTGTGGTCCGCAGTGACGCGAAAGCAGAGACCGTCCGCTCGAACCCGACTCTGAAGGACATCAGTGAGGAGCAGCTCAGCTTCGTCGTCATCCCTGACCTTCTCGCTGAGGGCGCTTTTGACGAAGTCGTCAAGGATGTCGACTACATCGTGCACGTCGCCTCTCCTGTGCCTCGTCCCGAGCTCTCTGGCGAAGATGACCTCACCAAAGAGATGGTCGACCCTGCCGTCCACGCCACGACAGGCGTCTTCAAGTCCGCACACAAATCAGGACCCAACGTCAAGCGTATCGTCGTCACCAGCTCAGCCGCAGCCCTCGTCCCCGTGAGCGCCTACGCAGGCTCCGACGAAGTGTGGACTGCCGACCACCGCTTCGAGGCCGTCCCCGAGCCGTACTTCAACAATGTGCAAGTAGCTTACAGCACCGCGAAGAACCTCGCGCTCAAGTTCGCCGAGGACTTCATTGCCAAGGAGAAGCCCAGCTTCGACGCCATCCACATCCATCCCGCTGTCGTCGTCGGCCGTGACGAGCTGGCTCTCTCTCCGAAGGCTCTCGACCAGGGTTCCAACCACTACGCTCTCGCCAGCCCCCTGGGTATCACCCAAACCGAAGGCTTCCCCGCTATGGTCACCCACATCGACGACGTCTCGCTCGCCCACATTCGCTCCCTCGACCCGAAGGTCAAGGGTAACCAGAGCTTCTTGCTCTCAACCACCGGCAAGGAAGGATACACTGTAAGTTTTCTACCCGCCGAACAGCCGATAACCCGTTCACGAGTACAAATGCTAACGAAAGCCTTGACAGTGGGAGGACACCACCAAGTGGACCCAGAAGCACTTCCCCGAAGCGGTCGAGAAGGGTCTCCTGCCGAACAACGGTTTCTCGCCCAGCGGCAAATTGTCGACTGACCCGAGCAAGACGGAGGAGCAGCTCGGTATCAAGCCGAAGACTTTCGAGGATATGATTGTCGATCTCGTCGGGCAGTACATCGAGCTCGCTGAGAAGGAGAAGAGTAGCTAGGGGAAGTTTTACTAGTAGATGGAATGAGATAGATTAATGTATACTCGTATATCGAACTATGTGACATACAGTGTGTTTCTAGGAATTGACCAGCTGATTGAATTCCTACTTAGAGTTCTATGGGTACCTGGCTATGATACCTACTGAATGTTGTTATTATGTACCAGTGTTTCGATCGTCGAAGTTTTACCACCAATACATAGCATAAGTCTATGTACAGTTTGATCGGCCATATCTCAATGGCACAACGCAATCGTTTTTAACCGGAGCCCGGAATACGTTGTAGTGGCGAACTACATGTAGCTGCCTGAATGTACGGAAAGTCGAAGTGTCTCAACGGCAGTCCTACACAAGTTCCAGATCAAAATTGTTGACAGTGTCATGGAGGTCGCCGTATGCAAACTATTAGGGTTGTGGTATTGAGGTTCTGTTCACAACAAGAACGCGCGGGGGGTGCCCGCAATGCCGCGCATCAAAACGCACGTACTGCCATCAATCTTTGCATCCTCCAAAACCGGACATCAAGGTTTCCCAGTGTACTCCTTTCTAGATGTGCATTTTGCCTCCTACTATAAAGCGGCCAAAGAATTCCACAACACTCACAAGAAGAGGATTTGCGGAGCACAAGCTCGCCATACAAGCTTGTGATGGCGACGACCTCACCACTTGCAAGCTGACAAGCAACGCCCAATAGCACAGAGTTGCTACCTACCTTGGCATGTTTCGGCTTCCGGCCTAGTAGTATCATGCAGATACATTGTGGTTTTTACCATTCTACAACAATTGGAAGACATGGCCACCGACTTCGGCATCCTACGATCTCGTCAGCGACTCTCCCCTCTCGCGGACTCGGTGATGGCCAATGGCCATCACAACCTGTAATCTGTATAGATTATGTACCGATCCAATCCACAATGTCGTGATTGGGGCGGGGCGTTGTATCAGCATCGATCCTGTTGGTTCCGAAACGGTGAGGCACGAGCAGGTGTCTGTTGCTACACGCAGACTGCGTCATGCAGATCCACGATGTCACTACTATCCATCGCGCCTGGCAGAAGGCTGGATGGCCAGAGGTATAGTATACTCCTCTCGTGTCTATATGCACTCCCAGTCTCGACCTTGCTTTGGATCTCTTTGATAGATGAGAAGTTATGGCCGCAAGCAAGGATGACGCGGTGACCACCACCACAACACCGAGCGAAACATCCGTACCGAGCGACATACCATCATCGCAGGATACAAAGAATGCCAGGATCACTCTAGCCCAGCGCGGCGTCGTCGACCATGACAATGCGACCGCACAAACAGAGGACGAAACAGCGCGAAGGAACCGCACGCTACTCTCCGCACAAGAAGAGAAAGCGCTCTTGCGACGCATTGACTGGCGCATCATGACTATCTGCTCGCTACTGTTCTTGTTGAAGAATATAGATGCAGACAACATCTCGAACGCCAGGATTATGAACAAGGGAACAGATCGAAATATCATGACGGAACTCAATATGACGTCCGATCAGTATAACTTGCTGAACGTCCTGTATTATGTATGTATGGCCACAGCGACTGTTGCTAAGAGATACACTCTGACTATTCGACTAGGTGCCTTACATCGTATTCGAGGCACCGTCGAACTTACTTCTCAAGAAGTTCAAGCCCAGTGTATGGCAATCCAGGATCATGATCTCTTGGGGCATTGCGCTCCTCGCGCACGTCGGAGTACGGAACAAGGAAGGGATATATGCAACCAGATTTCTTCTTGGACTGGTACGGTTGCTGTATTCACACTCTGTAAGCTGTATTACGCTAACCGCCACGTTCACAGTTCGAAGCCGGCATGTTCCCAGCAGTGATTTCTCAGCTCACGTACTGGTATCGACCAGATGAGCTTTCGATGAGACTTCTTTACTTCTGTAAGTACTTCAAAGCGGCTTGGTGAGATCGGAGAGTCGTACTGACTGTAAGTAGATGTCTTGGGTAACCTGTCTGGGGTGTTCAGCGGACTGCTCGCATACGCTTTCGACACGATCTCCGGCTCACACGGTCTCAGTGGATGGCAGTATCTCTTCCTGTTCGAAGGCCTTGTCACTGTCGTGTTCGGGATCGCAGTCATATTCTTGTTGCCAGATTGTGAGTTTACAGTTTACAGATGGTTGCGGGATCCAATACTGACTACTGAATAGTCCCCGACACAGCAAAGTTCCTCACCGAGCGTGAAAAGACATTCATCCAAGCACGCCTGCCACCCAATGCCCCTCGTGCTTCAGAAGAGAATTTTAATCTGCACGAAATCTACGTTGCGCTCAAAGACAAACGTCTTTGGCTATTCACCCTCATATGGGCGACATTTACCGTCGGAACCTCCGGCGTACGATTCTATCAACCAACGGTTATCGCGAACCTGGGATTAACCAGTATCGCGCAGGCGCAACTGCTCAATCTGCCGATATCTCTTCTTGCCATTGCAGTCATCGGCGTCACAGGATTCTTCGCAGACAACGCAAGGCTTCCCCGGCCAGTATATCCGCTCGGGATATTTGCAATCATCATAGCCTGCTATGCTGTGCTAGTTGTCTACCCGTCCAACGGTGCCGTATACACCGCCACGCTCATTGGAAATGCATGTACGGCCGCATTCTTCCCACTCATGTGGCCGTGGCGTGTGCAGACGACATCACGTGCGACCGGAAGTGCTTTTTCGATTGGATTCGTGAACAGCTATGGTCAGATCGGTGGCGCGATTGGGCCACAGATCTTCAAGTCAAAGTACGCTCCCAGATACCGCGAGAGTTTTGCTAGTGCGATGGCGCTTGTAGCGGTATGTGCGGTTGTCACACTTGTGACTTGGTGGGTGACAAGACAGACAGAGGCAGACACGAGGAGACTGAAGCGAGCCAGAATACAGGCGGAGAAGAATGGTATGGCTGTTTTGGATGATGTTGTGGACCATGATCTGGTTTCGAGGAAGTGATGCTCTGTGTTAGCATCAATGTTGAAGCATGTCTAGTATTGAGAGTGGGGAATAGCATGGCATTAGGTACATCCTCCAAGATACAGTATGTGCTCTGGTCAAGCCTTCATATACTTTATAATCCCGGCTATCGTACTGATAGACTGTCTTCGAGCACGTGGATAGAGTTGTATCATTGGCTGATCTCCAGCCGGCTGGAAGAGCACAGAGCGTGCTATCGCAAGGCCATGTCAAATGCCGAGTACGTGGCTCACCCACTATTAAGCACTAGCTGAAGATATTTTGTTGGGACGTTACAACATGTTTATCTGTGACATCCTGCTACAAAATGGGGTTCTTGTTATCGGAGTCGATTGCGTGCTCGCCTAGTCGGCAAGCTGAGCTTGCGTGCTCGCATTGCGCGACTGTCACATCCGAGAGTGGAGTCAAAGCATCCGACACAGGAGCGTCTGCTTGTGTAGCTTACCATATGCGAGTTCGATTCTAATCTGAAGAATTAAATTCCAGGAACCGCTATACACGAAGGTCACATACTCTCTCGAAACCGCAAAAAGTCAAGATGGCGGGCCAAAGTCAAACCAACGGCGTCCACGACGCAAAGCATCTCAATGGCAACACTCCAAAGAAGCATATACTGCTGAATGCATTCGACATGTCCAGTAAGACAGCTGCTGTAATAAAGTTTTCTGCTTGAGCTAAATGAGACACCAGCAATCGGCCACCTATCGCCCGGACAATGGAAGGACCCCAACGACAAGTCTGCCACGAAGACTGGCTTGGATTACTGGATCAACCTGGCCAAGATCTTGGAGCGAGGCGATATCAACGCACTATTCCTAGCAGATACATACGGCGGATACGACACCTACCAAGGCAATCTTGACGACTGCATCCGAAGAGCAGCGCAATGGCCCATGACGGATCCAACCATCCCTATTTCGGCCATGGCAGCGGTATGCGATCGAAAGATGAAAATCAACACAATTTCTGAGACGCTTCGCTGACTTTTGCGCTTGGCTTTAGGTGACGACAAACTTGGCTTTTGGTATCACGGCGTCAACTTCGTTTGAACCGCCTTTCCTGCTTGCGAAGCGCTTCTCAACTTTAGATCACGTCACAAAAGGTCGCATCGGGTGAGTAGAAAGACCTCAAACCATGGCTCGTCTAGTGTAGGACTTTTGTTGCTGATTACGTACCTTGCTAGATGGAACATTGTTACTAGTTGGAAGAAAGCGGCGTTCAAAGCAATAGGCATCGACACTCCGATTGAGCATGATCAGCGTTATCTGCAAGCTGATGAGTACCTTAGGGTACTTTACAAATTGTGGGAAGGCTCTTGGAGTGAAGATGCTACCATTGCAGATCGAGAGAATGATGCGTACTTTGATCCTGATAAGATTCGCACGATCAATCACAAGGGAAAGTTCTACAACCTCGAGAGTCGACACATTTGTAGTCCTTCGCCACAGAGAACGCCTTTCTTGTTCCAAGCCGGCACAAGCTCAGCTGGATCGGTGTTTGCGTCTCAGCACGCAGAGGCGATCTTCGTCTCTTCGCACAGCCCTGCACTGCTACGACCCAAGGTCGACAACATTCGACGCCTTGCGGCCGAACAAGGCAGAGATCCCAGATCGGTGAAAGTGTTCGCTACTTTCACCTGCATTCTTGGCCAGACAGACGAAGAAGCGCAAGCCAAACTTGAACGCCACGCGAAGAATGCATCCACAATCGGCGGTCTGGTCCTCTTCTCAGGCTGGACTGGCATCGACATATCGAAGATTCCTTTGGATCAGAAGATCACTGCATCGGACTCGAAAGAGGCTCATAAAGTTACTTCAATTCTTTCTGCATTCACCAGTACCAGCAAGGAAGTGCCAGAGTGGACTCCCCGCGTGGTTGCGGAGAAGGCGTCCATAGGTGGCCTTGGTCCGGTCGGTGTTGGTTCTCCAGCTACTGTCGCGGACGAGATGGAGCGGTGGATCAAAGAAGGTGATCTCGATGGCTTCAACCTCGCTTATGTGACCACTCCCGGTACGTTCGAGGATGTCGTCGACCTTCTTATCCCGGAGCTCCGCCGCCGCGGACTATACCCCGAGAAGGTCGAAGATGGACTGACCGCCAGAGAGAAGGTGTATGGCAAGGGTCAGTCGCAGTTGCGTGACGATCACACCGGTAGCCGGTACAAGTATGATGTTTACCAGGAGGATCCGCCTTACGAGCATTCGAAGCCGGAGGATACTGTCACAGATGTGCCCAAAGGTGCCAAAATTGGCGCCAAAGAGACCAACCACGATCTCGTCGCGGCCGCGATAGCTGCAGATCCTGCAGCAGCAGAGCTACATGCTAGACTTCAGATAGTACCATCTGTATGGTGAGTGTATTTAGATGGTCTTTTCTTTGGTGGCCTTGAGTGTCATGTCAAGTGTGTCCGAGACTGTTTCGGTGGAAGAGGTGAAATCTCATATTGGTCAATCGCGAATACAGAGCATCGCTTCCGACGGACGGTAGGTCGTGTGGAGATCAATTGAAGGTCTTCGATTTGGAGCGTGTCGTGGACAACAAGAGCGAGAACGAACCCTTGGAAGGAGGACGCGTTTCGATTGAGCTAGACTTTCTCTAGACTAGCGTCACCAAGCGCAGATCCTGACCACAACGGTTCGGAAGAGTCGGATAAAGAGCGAGAAGCCGAAGTGTTTGTACTGCCTCCTGCGAGGAAGCATCCTGACTTTTCGCAGCCCTTTACTCCAACAGTGATCGGGTCTGGCCAAAGTGTTCAAGCGATATCTCGGTCTTACATGCGGATCTGCTCGGCTTCCCCTACACATCGCGTATTCTAGGCTAGCTCACTATTGCAGCGGCAGCAACAAGGCGTGAGTTCGACTGGTGACGCACCTGGCGTTGTGAATACCACCATGTCTGCTTCTCCTTCTTCGCATATCTCTTCGGGATCTTCGGCTCGGATCTCATCGAGGTCACCTAATCCTGCCAGCTCTGCAGGTGTGAGGAAACCAGCCCATTCTTCTATTCAAAAGCATACAAAGTCCAGAACCGGATGCAAGACATGCAAGAGGCGGAAAGTTAAGGTACGTGATCCATCATATGTCTGGTAGCTTACTCGCTGTCTTGTACGATTGAGCTGACTCCATTTCTAATACAGTGTGATGAGAAACGACCATCATGCGGAAATTGTGTCAAACATGGCTCGCATTGTGACTTTGCTCTGCTGACCAGTCACCCGGTCGAGATCGTGCCTGTTGAGTCCGTCTCTGCGCTCAATCTTCTTGACCTGGAACTACTCAACAACTTCACTTCATCAACCTATAGCACTCTCTCGACGAACCCGGACCTCCGCAATTTCTGGAAAACGGCAGTCGTACGGAAAGCTCTCGGTTGCGAATTTGTCATGCGTGCTCTTCTCGCCGTATCAGCCACGCACATAGCACAGCACAGACCGAGCCAAAAGCATTACTACATCTCACACGCAATGGCATATCACGATATCGCAAGCCGCAGAGCCGTAATGCTAATGGCGGAAATGCTTCCAGAAAACTTGGAGGACCTGTGGATATTCAGCGTTTTGACCATGTTTTTCGCCCTGGGTAGTCCTCGTGACACCAATCATTCCCCACTGCAGATTGGCGACAACATACTGCCGGAATGGATCTTCCTGTTCAATGGCGTGCAGCAAATTCGCTTTGCGCTTCATCGCAGCCCCAACTCGCAGAATGGCATGCTCGCACCTATGGAAAGCCATGGTGGTGAACGCTGGGAAGCGGCACACAAGCCAGAGCACACGGATGCAAACATCTTGCATGAGCTCAAAGCTCAAATCGATGCTACGGTCGCCAACGACGAGGAAAAAGAGATATACGCCTATGCGATTCAAGAGCTCCGATGCCAATTGAGCTACGTGCTCTCATCGCGTTCCCATGACCTGGACCTCGCGGATGCTTTCGTCTGGCACACTGCAATGGCTGATAAGTTCATGCCCCTTCTACAGCAAGGTAGACAAGAAGCTGTCGTGATCTTTGCCCACAGCCTGATCATCTTCACCGCGGTAAACGGATCGAGGTGGATGAATGGCTGGGACACATGCCTGCTGGCGAGGGCGTGGGACGTCTTGGACCCGGTACATCGTCTTTGGATCCAATGGCCTATGGAAGAGATTGGGTGGATGCCTCCGTGTTAGACCTGAAATGCTTGTCATCGAAAGGATGAGGTAGCTTTTTGCTCTTCAAAGAGAGAGATGCAACAATTCTCTTGATTAGCAGCTTCTTCGCACGAGCTTGTATTCTATGCAGCTGGCAAACCGGGAAGCATTCTGAATCCCGTCACAGACCTCTAGTACTGCACTCCACGATGGCCGCGGTGTAGACCATCTCACAACCCCAGCATCACCGGGCCGCTCACTTGGATCTCGTGCGACGTGTACGATTAATACCGCAGGCCAGGCAGGCATATTAACGAGCAAGACATTCTCTAATCTCTAATGGTAGCTGTGACGCAATCCTCGGAGACTTTACCGAATGTCTTCGGACATCATGCGAATTGTCCGAGAAATGCGAACTTTGCGAAATGTGCGAGCTGTGCGACCAGCGGAACGAGGACCCAGAGAATGTAGGCAGAACCTTCATCTATCTTGCTGAGCCTCAATAATACGGCAGAGCCAACAGTCTTACGAATGGAGGAAGGCTGAGTATCATCAGCGCATAACCGTGCCCTATGTGCATGAAGTACTAATTGAACACACGCCTTCCACTTTGTACCTCTGCGCTCCTCCACAACAAGCCGCCCAGTGCCTTCCACATAACGACAAGACACTACTTTTATCTTCGAGGACTCTCTTTCGATTGTCGGCAACTGAGTCTTAAGACGCAGCGATTCTCTACTAAACAGACAACAAGTCGACATGGCCTCCAACGACCCTACAGCCGCCGGAGCCGAAGGCGACAATGCTGGATACGACTTCAAGCTCTACCGCTACGACCCCTCGTTACCAGCAGCCATTGTCGCTACAATGATTTTCGCCATTCTTACCGCTGTACACTTTTGGCGACTCAGAAGAGCTGGGGCAGTCTACTTCACACCGTTTCTCATCGGCGGCATCTTCCAGACCATCGGCTATTGTGGTCGGATCTGGTCTCACTTCGACAAAGAGTCCATCGGTGGGTTCGTCATGCAGGCAATCTTGATTCTGGTCGCACCCGCACTCTTCGCCGCTTCCATCTACATGATCCTCGGCCGCCTCATTCGCGCACTGGGCGCTGAGCACCTTTCCCTCATCCCGATCAAATGGGTCACCAAGATCTTTGTTACAGGTGACGTGATCGCTTTCGGACTACAAGCAGGCGGCGGTGGGATCCAGTCGGCAGGAACCCTCGAGATGTACGACATGGGAGAGAAGATCATCATTGCCGGTCTTTTCGTCCAGATTGCGGTCTTTGGCTTTTTCGTGGTCACGGCACTCTTGTTCCACTCCAGGATGGTGAAAACTTCTCACGCTGGAACAACATCTCAAGGCCTTGTTACTTGGAAGAGACACCTCTACGTTCTTTACATTACGAGTGCCCTGATTCTCATCCGATCCATCTTCAGAGTCGTGGAGTACCTGCAGGGAAATGATGGGTATCTCATCTCGCACGAAGTATTTATCTACGTTATGGATGCTCTTCTGATGGCTATGGTAATGGCTATCTTTGCTTTCTGGTACATCGGCGACCTGCAGCCGAAAAGGGTTTCAGATGGCGCCTCTGGGTTGAGCAGCAATACCGAGTATCCTATGATGGAAGCTAGAGATCATAACAAAGGCAGTGCTGTGAACTCGCCGTGTTGATCTTGGGGTCTCAAATTGCGATGGCCGAAGTGAGGCTTTTGTCTTGTATTTTATTCATAAATCACCGTACGTAGAGACGCTTCATAAATGGATATAGAACGTTTTGCAACTCATTGTGAGGATGCGGCTTTTCCGGAAAGAGTAAAATTGGTTCTTGAACGATACTTGAGTTTGAGCGTATCTAATGACTCCCGATTTCCCATCAGATTCACGGTTTCACCATCAGATCGCTTCAACTGCCAATTGCCGAGCCGTGGCACATTGGCGCGGCTCGTAGCTCGTATTGTAGCTCGCACTTGTCCGAGATCCCTCGCATGGATGTTTCGCAAATGTTCGGGTGATCAGTGTTTGAACCCTAAGAGGCGAAATCCTGATTGAGATTGACACGGACAGTTTTGATACATATAGACGGTACAGTGCTGTCAGACCACTTGATTAGGGCTAATCGTCAATTTTTCAGCTTTACCACACAAATACCACCATGTTGAAAGACATACTAGGATACGGTACAGAGCTTCACTGGTTGTGCGGGACAGTCTTTGGACTAGTAGGTGCAATTGCCACGAACAATTCTCACCGGCATAACATGGTTAACAACGGCAGACGTGCTTCTATATCAGCTTCTGCATCATCTACAACATATTTCTTCATCCACTCCGCCATTACCCAGGTCCTTGGTATCGCGCTGCAAGCCGTCTACCGTATTCGTTGTCCATCTTCCAGGGAGATGCAACGCATCGCGTTGCAGCTTTACATGAGCAATATGGGACCGTTGTCCGAATCGCTCCAGACACGCTCTCATATATAGCAGCCGAAGCTTGGCCAGGTACATCAATGGCCGTTCTTGCAAGAATCGGATGTTATCCCGAACTGACACGGTCTCAGATATCTACGGCAACAAGCAGCACAATGGACGCGGTGGCCTTCAAAAAGACCCAAAGGCGTATTTGAGGTATTCTAGTGATGCAGAGATTGTAGGTTCCCTGAGTTTCTCTCGTTGACAGCATACTGATACTACTGACAGTCTACCGCGATGGATGTAGACCATCGACGATTGCGCCGCATCCAATCCTATGCCTTCTCAACGAAAGCACTGGAATTACAGAAACCGGTCTTGGAGCGTCATGCCGCGAAATTCAACACACGCTTGCGAGACACAGCATACTCCAACCAGGGTATCGTGGATATGACGGCGTGGTTCAATTGCCTGACCATAGACATCATTGGTGACCTGGCATTCGGCGAAGACTTCGGTAGTCTCGACGCTGGGTGCTTGCAGCCACGGTTGCAAGAGCTCTTCACGGCGATCAAAACCTTCACGTTCGTGAAGGAGATCTTGCGGCTTCCATCACTCCTGGCAAAAATGATCACTACCATCTTGTCCGCGTTCATGATGCGCCGCGGTACTGCAGTCAAGGATGTTGGCGCGGACATGATGATGAGGCGCCGGGCAAAATTCGAGGTGGAACGACCGGATATGGTATCGTACTTGCTCCGACAGGGTGCTGCGAAGGATGGAGGGTATGTGTGCGCTGCCTCGATATTAGCCCCAAACAACTGACATGTGACAGAATGACGCCCCAAGAGGTGGACAAAGCTGCCTTGACTTTCATCGTCGCGGGTTCAGAAACCAGTAAGTGGGCCACTATGTCCTACAGTCATTCTTAAGCTTATCAATCGCCTAGCGGCTACTCTGCTCTCCGGTGCCATCTATTTGCTGTTGAGAAACCGACAGTCACTCGACAAATTGACCACCGCAATCAGAGCCGAATTTGAGTCCATGCAAAGCTTTGCATGTGCTAAGCTGGAGCAGCACGAGTATCTCAATGCTGTACTGCAAGAAAGCCTCCGCTTGTATCCTCCGGCTCCAGACATGCTCTTCCGCTCGACCATGGAAGAAGCCGCTATGGTGGCCGGTAAGATCGTTCCACCACGGACAAGCGTAACAATAAACATCTGGGCCGCGAATCGATCGACAAGCAATTTTCATCGCCCAACAGAGTTTCTCCCGGAGCGCTGGCTGAAGGATCCTCCAGTTGAGTTCCGAGAAGACCGGAGATCTGTGCTCAATCCGTTCAGCATTGGATCGAGGAATTGTATCGGCATGAAGTGAGTGGAACGTTGCCGCATCGAGACGACAACTGGCACCGCTGACAACTTCCACAGTCTGGCGTGGATCGAGATGCGCATGGTGCTCGCCTCCTTGCTCTTCGAGTTCGACCTTCTCGAGATCGAGCCGAGCAGCAGAGACTGGATTGACCGCCAGAAGATTTTCTTCCTTTGGCAGAAGCTGCCTCTGAACATTCGGATCAGACCTCGCTCAACAACACGATAGCGGATACCGCAACGGTGGATATGTGTTTTGACTCTGGGGAGACTCGGTCATCGAAGCCACCTCAGTTTTCATATGAAGTCTTGTGGACTCGAGGCTGCTGACCATGCAGGCCAATGTGTCCATGTTGAATAATCATGTAGTACTTGCTGGTTGATTGGGCGCTTCCCAATACATATATCACATTGATCAATTACTTTTATGGCTGACTGACCTATTTCTCCTTCCACGCTTCCGAGTACACGACTGGTCCCTTGTACACATGACGAGCGCGCAGCATGTAATCTATCACGCTGATCACGACAGTAGCGATGAACATGACGCTTGACCAGTTGAAGCTTTCGACGGTCATACCGACCTCGTTCGGCCAGAAAGACCAGAAGAATGCGTAGGTGGAGTACAACAGCGCGCCGATGTTGACCGTAACTCCCCACTTGCCCAGGCTCCATTGGCATTTGGGCAGGAGTGCTGGGTAGTAGATGCGGCGGTACAGAACGCAGCTGATGGAGACCATGTATGTGAACATGAGACAGACAAGGTTGAGGGAGATGATGGCGTTGCTGTATCATATATTAGTGGTCGTTCAAAGGAGCGGTGCAGAACGGATATTGCTTACAAGGCCACGTCAGATCCGATGTTAATCAAAGACAACAGAAGGATGAGCACTGCAGTCAACACAACAGCATTACGAGGTACTTCCAATGATGGGTCAACCTTCGCGATCCAGCGCGAGAATGGAAGACCTTCGTCGCGAGCGAACTGGAGAACATGTTAGCGCTGATCGAGCCGGGATACATAAAACTCCAAAACGTACAGCCCAAACTTGTCTGCTGCTGGACAGGTTGTATGACAGTGTACCCGCGAAGATAAGTACAATGACAATGGATGTCAATGCGTTGACAGCCTCCATGCTGAATGCTTGTTCGAAGACGTAGAGGAACGGATAGCCGGTGGGGTGATTGATTGCGCCTTCGATGTCGACGATGACGAACAGGTAGCTGATCAGGAAGACGAGGGAGAGGACGCCGCTGAGGACGTAAGAGCCGACCATGGCCGTGGGGACGGCACGACCAGCATCCTGATTGTGAAGTCAGCGAAAACATGTTCCCAAAGCATATAGTAGCATCCAAGCATACCTTGATTTCTTCGCTCATGTGTGCAGCAGCATCTGAACAGATACAAGCGTAAAGTGCTGTGATCTGACCCACCATGAGCGCAAGACCCATACTTGGCCATCCACCCCCATCGGTGAACTGGGTAAACACGACTTCGGCCGTATTTCTCGGGGCCAAAACCCAGAACATGACGATGATCTAACAGATTGCGTTAGTAAGGAAGACGTGCTTCGGGCAATAAGAATTGCTTACAGCCAAGAACGCGAAGACATGGACAATCAGCATGACGTTCTGGAAGACAGGCATGGCTCTTCCACCATACACGTTTCCGAGGTACACGATAAACGTAATGCCCCAGACCATGAGTGTACCCTGCCAATTGGTCGCCTCGTAAGACTCCTTGTTGACGAAGACGAGAGACTGGATCATGGTTCCGACGAGGAATGGACCCGAAGCTGCACCAGCTTGCCAGCTCATCACGGACATCCAACCAGTGAAGTAGCTGAGTAGCTTCTGATGGTTCGGAGGAGCAAACTCTGAGACCCAGTCTGCATTGATGTTGTGAGCAATTGCACGCAAGATCGCTGAACAAGAACTAGTACTTACGGTATTGTCCGCCACTGGTAGGTGCCATACTCGCCATTTCAGCGAGACTCAGGACTACGAGTGCCATACCAGCATATGTCCAGATATAGCTCCAGAATAGACCAGCAACACCGCCAGCAACGAGACCTTGAGTCGAGGCAACTAAGAGAACCTAGTATTTGGTCAGCTATTGGCAAGACTATCCAGCTTCTGGCGAAACACACCTCCCAGCTGTGAATTGTCAGCGTACGATTCAACGACAGTGAAAAACCACACATGGACTTACCTGCCTTGCAGAATGACGGTGAAAGCCAGCGCGGAAAGAGCACGGAAATCTCTCCTCAGTTCCTGCTGTTTGCCCATTCTGCGCATATCTGTACGGTCGTTCTTCGTGTAACCATTGTCGCTGCGCGATCCTCGCAGATGGCTGTGATATTGATCATGGTAATCGATCTTGTCGGAAAGCTGGTCGGCATCGACCAACTCCTGGCTGGTCGGTGTGAAGACTTCCTTCGCGGCTAGAATGCCGTTGTGATCGGCCATGTTCAAGGCTGCAGGACGAGCACCACTGGGACCTTGCATCGTCTCCGTGCTGTTGGGGTAGGGTGGCTTGTTGATAAGACGGAAGGATGGTCAACCTTGGCCAAGTAACCAAGCGAAGCGAGCACATGCTCGAGAGAAATGCGTGCCACTGCTCGGTAGTGCACATGCCGGCAATCTGCAGGGGTTGTTGATGGGGTTCGAGAACGGCGATCTTGACTCGACCCTACGGACAATCTATCCAATACGCGATAGCGTCGCAGTAAAGACAGACCATGGAGCTGCAGGGGGGCACCGGGGGCACGCCTCCAACCAAGCGAAACAGAATAGCAGGGTTGTGTTTCGGAGGCCCATCATTCTGAGCTCACACACTAGTAGTAGTTCTGCTCATACAACCACGGCCCAAACAAGCCGGCCGTGCTATTGCCGTAATAGTGCAGCTTAACAAGCCTCGGACCTGCGATTAGTTACAGTCGAAGGAACAATGTGATTCAATACATTCCGCGGAAGGATTCGACGAAACCGACGCCACGTTGAATCTGGATGAATCGCGTGCCGTTAATGCGCAATGGCAAAGTCGAATCGGTACAACGGGGACAAGCTGACAAGTAGCGATGATGAAGAGCTCGCTAGAGGAAAGCTAATGGAGACTAGACTCTCTTCGGGCTGCGGTACCGGTACCAAAACTAACGATCCCGGCGCACGTGCAGTGGATAAAGTGCGTCTGGCCGTGGGGGACTAACGATGATTTCCCAAGAGCAGGCTGTCCAATCGTTTGCCCTATGAAGAATGCATTGCGAATCCAGCCTGAAGATGCGTGCCCAAAAGGGCTGAAAACCCACTAAGCGAGTTGCAAGATCGCCGACAAGGAGTCTCAAGATTGCTTTCTCCATAGGCAGCTCCTTCGCCCGCCCAGACCGAGGATCAGTGCGGCAGTTGCACATGTCGTCGGCGCAGTAGCAAGTCGAGCCGCCATCTTTTGTACATCTTGTGTCCCACCACGAAAGTCGCTTTGACCGATCGTTTCTCGTTTTCCCTGGACAGACACAACGGTGCGGGCACGCACGCACAATGGCCGATCCCTACATCTTCGCGGAGATCACCAGCACAGACCGAGCTGGTGTGGTTTGGGTGGCATCCATCCTCAGCCTGCTGTACAGCCTTTCGACGCTGGTTGCACGCTTCTTCGTCAAATATCACACTCTGGGCTATGACGACTGGCTGATACTGGCCGCCACGGTTGTCGCCTTTGCACAATACATTGCCGTCTTCGTCTCTCTCAAACAAGGACTGGGCATCAGCTCGCTGATCCAGGCCAAGGATGTCTCCCAAAATCTAGGATCTGGAGTGCTGGCCAACGAGATCCTGTTCATCATCGCCATGGCCCTCACAAAATTGAGCGTGGTGTTCTTCGTCAAGCGGTTGTTAACCCAGGAGCTCCGGAAAGCATGGTGGGCTACACACGTCGTGATGGGCCTCACCGTAGCCTGGGCAATTGCAAGCGTACTGCTGGTCAGCGTGGGCTGCAGCCCCCAGAACGCTGTATATGAGCCGCAAACATGTTCAGGAATGGTATGTGAATCCGGCCCCTACATGCATAAGTATCCACCGCTAACGGCAATCTAGACCGCTCGCTGGAGTGTTGTCATCGGCACTGACGCCTTCCTGGAAATTTGCTACATCGCATTGTCAGTGGCTCTTGTTGTGCCGCTTCAGATGCAGGTCTACATCAAAGTCACCGTAGTGGCAGCTTTCGCATTCAGACTACCATGCGTTGTGCTCTCTTCGCTGCACGGCGTAGCCATCCACCGGTTCGTCACGTCAGATGACCATGGACTATCCATCGCCAACCGTCTCCTATGGCAGCAGGTGGTGCTCGGATATGCACTCGTCTCGGCAACAATTCCAACACTAAAGAGCTTCATCCGCGGCTACAACAAGGCTCTTGGCCGGGATGTGTCGACAAGGTCAAGAAAGCTGGGCGGTGGCTATGGTCTCGACTCGTATGTCCGCTCCGGAACAGAGAGCGGCATGGAGCTAAGATCGGTGCCACACAAAGGCATGAAGAGAGGCCAAGGGGATTTTGGGGACAAGATCAAGCTGCGACAGGACGGTGACCAGTACCGTGCAAATGCCTTCGGTGATGGCGACCGGACGATAGATCAGCACAAGAGGCGCACGAGCTCTGGATCACATGGCAGCGAGGATCCCATCATCCGACGAGATATCAACGTCACCGTTGAATACGAAGATGCGCATAAAAATTAGACAGGCCCTCTTACAATAGGTAGCGAGGCGCATTATGTAGATTACTTCTTCTTGATGTCCCAATATGAATTTCTATTTGTCAATTTTTACAGCTTGCAGTGTATTCCCCATGTTCACAGTCGTCCGGTGTTCGAGCTTGAAGACTGCCCGATTTTTTCTTCTCGAACATCGCGTGGCACCCTGGCGATCGCTAGAGGAGCAGTGATCTGTTCGCCAACGGCCACATCGAAATCCTATAAGCGACCTCGCTACACATCTGCCGGATCTGCGGCGCGCGTCTGCGGCGTTGATGCTTCGCTTGTGATAAGCCGACGACAGAGGAGGAAGACAGCCACGTGCTAGGAGCATATCGTGCCCAACAAACAATCGACAAGCACAAATACCGTGTTTCATGGTAGCGAAATCAAATCATTTCCCGTGCAGACAATAAACAAACATCCTTTCCACTACCATACCAACCCCATTACCCTAAAACGCAATCTAACCCTGCGTCAAAATATTGAATTCAAAATCCTGAACCCAATCTCAAACTTTTTCTTCAACGTTTCTCCATTCAAGGAAAAACTCCAGTTCGCCCATCGCCGCGTTGTCCGGGGCGAAAAAGAAAAAAAATCCAATATACGGCATATGAAAGTAAAATAGAGTACGGCATCCGCTACCTACCAGACCTCGCCAGGCATCCTCCGCAAAGTGCGCGAAACCGGGATGTTGGCAAGCACGGCGGAGAGCAATAACTCGAAGTGGACCTCGAAGGGGGATTCTGTGGAATTGTTTAAAGTTTCCCAGGGTCACCGTCGCCAGGTGCCGTCCGGAGGTGTGTGTTGTCTAGATTGAGCGCCTTCACACGGGGAACACCGGACGCTAGGCTTTGTTTAATGGGTTCTCGGGGGACCGGGGGAGGTGGATAGCCTGCGGTACGAGAGTGGAGTTTCGATTGCTCAGTGCTGTCTTTAAGTTTGTATCACCCAGGCATCACAGTGCCAACAGTTGCACCTTCAAATTTTCGGAGAACTATCCGAGCAATCGACACTTCTTTCCCGCGCCGCGAGATGGCTTGCGAGGCGAGGTAGGGCTCTGCCACTTCGTGAACGCCTCCAGATGTAAGCCCGAAGTCCGTCTCAGTGGTGGCGGACGAGAGACGAGGTGAGGTACAGGTAGGCTCGGTAGGGTAAGAAAGCCTCTAGACGTATCCTTGGTATCGTCTCCGTGGTGGCGGTCCAAGGACGAAGCGAGGTAGGGTGCGAACGCCAGTAGTGGTGGAGGAGGGACGAGGCGAGGTAGGGTAGGAAAGCCTCTAGACGTATCCTTGGTACCGTCTACGTGGTGGCGGTCCAAGGGCGAGGCGAGGTAGGGTGCGAACGCCTCCAGACGTAGGAGAAGGTCAAGGAACTGGACCTGCGCTAGCGGAACCGACGGAGGGGTGAAGGATAAGATACTACTGTATGCAATCTGTTCGCTGGGACGAGGACGGCGGATCTGGGTACAGAAAATATGCATAGTGTCTTTTATGTACAAGCCAGGTAGTCAACGCGATCATGATCGTACAGTACATACATCTTCACAAAAAAAAAAATAAGAAACCATTAACGATCAAATGCGCATCCCCTCAAGAATAATCTTATACTCCTTCCGCTTCTTCTTCTCGCCACCCATCTTGACGCGCAGCTTGCCGATAGCGGCCGCCAACGGCTGAAAAAGCTGCTTCTCGGCAATGTACGAAGCAGCGAAGCTGCCGGCCGCTAGAGCGAGGATGAACAGCCTGAAGTCGACGCTCATCTCAGTGAGCTCCATGAGGTCGAAAAGCCAATCTGCGGGGTCGAAGAGGATGTAGGAGCTGATGGCGAGAGTCATGCCCATGGTGATGACAAAAGGCAGGTTTTGGCCCATGCTCTGGCGGAAAGGCGGGCCTACGCTGAGGACGACGGCCGAGAGGATGTATTGGTAGCAAGAGAGCGTGAACAGGGTGGTGTTCTCGCTGTTCTCGGAATTGGAGTGGTTCTTGTCGAGGACGGGCGGCTTGTACCATGACTGCTGGCGGACAACGAGCCAGCCGCACAGCTGTGTCAAGATGCAAATGGTGATTTGGCCGAGGAGCGGAACGAGGACCTTTCTGCTGACCAAGCTTGCTGTGGGACGCTTCTTGCTGAGCTGTGGGTAGGGACCTGACCATCCCATGAAAATGGCGATTGGCAGGATCAAGAGGAGGTCGATGTACAGGAACTGGAAGTCGCCAAGGTTACTAGCAGTGGCGTACAAGAAGCTGACTGATGTGAACTGGATGGCAGAGTACAGCGACATGTACTTGAAACAGCTGAAGCTGGTGACAAGTGCCGCACGACCTTCGCGGATGACTTCTGGAACGCAGCTGATGTCGAAAACGCGACTGGTGAAAGGTGCAGCCACAGAGGCCTCAGCTTCAGAGAGTGAGATTCCAACATCAGCGGCTTTGAGTGCACCACAATCGTTGGCACCATCACCACAGAATCCAGCGGAGTAGTCGATGGACTGGAACTTCTCAATCATCTCGTGCTTTTCGTCGGGAGACATGCGCGCGAAGACCTGTCCGATAGCAAGCATCTCCCTGAGTACCTTCTCAGAAGCAAAGTCAACGATCCAACGGAAGACATCGCCCGAGACGGCGACGGAGTAATTGCGAAGGTTGGAAACATCGTAGGGCAAAGAAGAGTCGTGCTCGGCTGGCGGAGGTAGAGGCTTGAGTGTGCTTTCATCCAGTTGGTACATCGGGTTGTCCACACTCTCCCAGACAAGCTTAGAGAGCGGAGTGTGTGCATCGCCTTCCACAAAGTGAGGAACGAAACAGTGAGCAGTGCGATCGATAACGCCACATTCTCTGGCGACACTGATAGCAGTGAGAATGTTGTCACCAGTGCACATGACCGTACGGATGTTAGCTTCTCTGAGCTCATTGATGACACCAGCGGAGACATCCTTGAGCTTGTTCTCGAAGACAATGAAGCCAGCAAATTCAAGTCCGGACTCTGCCTCCTCTCGCTTCATCTTCTGGACCTTGAGCCAGTTGAGTTTGAAGATGTGCTTAGTAGCACAAGCAATGACACGGAAGCCTCGGTGGGTGTAGTATGCCAGCAGCTCGTCGTAGTCTGGAGGGAAGCTTTCGGGGCGACAGATGTCCTTCATTGCCTCGGGAGCACCTTTAACGTAGACATCTCCGCTTTTCTCGCCAAATTGTCGAACGATGACACTTGCGCGGCGTAGCTGTGATGCGAACTCGAATGACTTGAGGATTCCAAGCTCAATAGGGCGGCGGCTGTTTGGCGAGTCTCTCTCTTCATCAAGATCTAGTTCCAAACCGGGCGGTGGTCGCGCAACAGACGGTGTAAGGGACTGGTCATCTTCTTCGTCTCCGCCGGCGGGACGCTCTGAGCCTTCCTCAAATTGCCAACCAGTGTACTCGAACATCTTGAGATCCAGAGGGTCGCCGATGAACTCATCGTCGACAACACGCAGGGAGTGACAGGTCGCCATGGTGTACAGAATGGCCTTGTTCGCATTGTAGTCGATTGTCGGGTCGCGCTCGAAAGTAGCACCAGGAAGAAGTTCATTCGCATCCGAGAGGATGTCACCAAAGCGATTGTGGGGTCTCTGGACAAGTCTGACTCCAAGGACGTCGAGGCCGTCCTCGGTAAGGGTACCAGTCTTGTCAAAACACATGATGTCGAGCTTGCCACCAACATTTACTCTTTGCGGGCTGATACAGAAGATTTGCTTCTTCTTTAGGCGGGAGAGGGCAAAGTTTGTACCGATCGTGAGCGTAGCTGGCAGAGCCGGGGGAACGACGATGGTGATCAAATCAAGAGCGCGAACCACGATCAAGTGCCACGCCAGTCCGAGGCGAATGAAGTTGAAGAAAGATGCAACAAAGCCAACAGCGGCAATGCAGGCCATGACACCAATGTAGCGGAAGGAGTCGCGGTAGAACTTGAAACCAGACGGCTTCGGGAACAGCATTGAGCGGACCAAAGCGCCCTTGGTGGTGTTGAAGCCAGTGCGCACGACCAAAGCAAGGGCAGCTGCTTCATCAGTCTTGTCGTCTTGTGGACGTCTGGCACGGATGATCTTAGTGCCACTGAAAAGCATGTGTTTGGCGACGTCGGGATGAATGTTCAGAGCCGCCAGGTTCAAGAGCTCCAGGGTTTCATCTGTAGAAGGAGACTTTGACACAGGTACCGACTCGCCGGTCAACATGCTCTCGTTGACAATGCAGTCGCCGGAAAGCAGCAAGCTGTCGCAAGGGAATTGGCCAAGGTTTGGGTCGGTGACTTCGTACACATCTCCGGGTACAAGATCGCCAGAATCAACGTAACGCCAGAAGCCACTGCGAAGTACGCGGATATCGCAATCGAAACGCGAAATCTCGCGCAGGCGTTTCATTGTTGCCTTGGTTTCGATGAGGGTGGTGGTGATGCTGATTACCGAGATGAGAAGGATACAAGCAGCGTAGTAGTAGTATTCGTCCACAGACCAGAGGAACAGACTGGCAATCTGGAAGACGTAGAAGGGGTGGAAAGCCTCATCCATGAGGAGCTGACCGGTGGTCTTCTGCTCGATGTCGATGACGTTTCTGCCAAAGATGCGCTCACGGTTCTCTTGCTCATCGCTGTCGATGCCAGCCCTGACGGCGGTAACATCGGTCCAAGCAGGATCCTGCCATGTGTTGCCAGGAACAAGCTTATCCTTGATAGGGTGGTAACAGAATCGGAGGTATCGGTAGTCCAGTATGCGTAGCTCGTCCATGATAGGATCATCGTATTCGTCAAAGTCCTGCATCTTGCCCTTTCCACCCTGGCCAAACACCGAGGACATCGAGTTTCCAAACTCTAGTCTCTTAAGATCCTGGACCGACATCTCTCCCCATTGGTTCTCAACAACGACCCAGTCGCATGTGCCAAGTGGAGCAGGTTTTCCAGTAAAACTGACGTACCACTTTGGCAGCCAACGGAAGATCAAGTAGCCAATGCCTCCGGTAAGAACACAAACGCAGAGGTATAGTGCAAATCCAATCGTAGAAGTCTTGAAGCCAGCCACCACAATAGTCATATCTTCGGCATGAATGTAGATCTTCTGGTTCGTCCGTCCTCCTGACCGATATCCACTAGTATCGGAGCCAGCAGACGTGTTTCGACTCAACAGTGGTCTGTCGACAGACCTCCTTCCGGGAGACGCTGAGCCTCTAGACGACTTGGTCAACCTAGAGCTCCTCGACACCCCAGAAGAGAGTCTGCGCCGAGTGACCCGCGGGCTACCTCTTTCCAGGTCGTCATCCTCGTCCATGTCGGGTTCCATGAATGTGTTCTCTGGGTCCAAGCTCCGGCGCTCTGCATCGCCGCTCTCGTTCTCTTCTTCTACATCGAGCAGAGCATCTTCATCCGACCATTCTCCCGATACAGAATCGCGATCCTCGTCGTCCTCCAAGTATGCAAAGCTCGTCGTGGAATTCGCTCGGGATCGTCGATGGGAGAAGACACTGCTGGCGTTCGGCACACTTTCGCCCATTGGACCTGAGAAGATCTATGCGCGCAATGTAAGTCAGCGGTCGCGTGCCTTTGCTTTTGTTGGGAGCTTCGCACTCACCTCGTCTTGCGCCATCTCTACGTCGCCGCCAAAGCTCGATCTAGAGAATGTCAGACATGTGGCACCACCAGCAAGGTCTATCCTCCCACTCACTGGCTGTAGTTGGACGAGCGGCGATACATGGCGCTCCGCCTCCTCTGCCATGCCTCGTCGTCGTGGACGGCCGAGGGCCGCCTGCTGCTGTGGACGGACTCGGAGTCCATCTTGTTTGTTTCGTTGCGGAGACCTGGTCTCTGAATATAGTACAATCTAGCACATTGTTGGCGAACCGGAAATAAAAAGCAGGATCGCAGAAAAAGAAGGTAGTCGAGGAATCTCAACCTTGCGAGATACGAAGCGTGACCCGTTAGCGCGGTAGTGGATCGTCAGCGAATCGAGCCTCAGCGGTGCAGCAGCGTCACCACCAAATTTGTCCCGCTTTGCACAGCAGCCGCATTTCTGTACCAAACACCTCTCCCCGCTTGGGCCAACGCCAGTACTGCACATATCACACTCTCGTTTCTCGTATTTGACTTCTTTGGCGGTCTAGTGCACTCAAATAACAGAGACTGCACACTTCGAACCTCGATATACCAAAAGAAACCCATCACCGACCTAGCTCGCTGGAAGCGAGCCATTAACCGCCAAAATGGTGAACATTACAGATAAGATCAAGGAGTATGTTGCCTGTTGCATCTATATACCGTGTTGCCTGAATATGCATCTGACGAAAATGAAGGATTGAGCATGAGATGGCCATCACCCAAAGTAAATTCTCCCGCACCGAACCAACCAGTGGCGTTTGAACTTCACTAACATTTCACAGAAAACAAGGCAACGAGTAAATACAATGCTCCAAACAAATGATCTGACCTGAAAACTGACCATATCAGATTACCATCTCGGTTTACTGAAAGGGTACAAATTTCTCTCACATCGAATCATCTCCCATAGCCCCATCCACTAACACATCCCCAGCAAACTCGCCCGCCTGCGCGCCCAACTCCTCGAACCTACCAGCACAAGCGGCCCCAGCCAGCAAGGCTTCGACGTCTCAAAATCAGGTGACGCCCGTATTGCCCTTGTCGGCTTCCCGTCCGTCGGAAAATCGACCTTCCTCTCAAAGATCACCAAGACCAAGTCCGAAATCGCCGCTTACTCGTTCACCACGCTCACAGCAATCCCCGGTGTGCTCGAGTATGGAGGCGCCGAGATTCAGATCCTCGATTTGCCGGGTATTATTGAGGGTGCTTCTGAGGGCAAGGGTCGTGGTAGGCAGGTTATTTCGGCGGCGAAGGTTGGTTTCCCTTGCTTTTCAACATGGATGCAAAAATCTTGCTTCTGAGAATCGCTTTGCTGACGGTTTGCTAGACGAGTGACATGATTGTCATGGTTCTCGACGCGACGAAGCGAGCCGAGCAAAGAGCGCTGCTTGAGGCAGAACTCGACGCCGTGGGCATTCGGCTGAACCAGGACCCGCCGAACATCTACCTGAAGCCAAAGACTGCTGGTGGTGTGAAGATCACTTTCCAAGCCACGCCGAAGAACCTGGATCAGAAGATGCTGTACAACATCCTGAAAGACTACCGCATCTTGAACGCCGAAGTCTTGATCCGTGATGAGAATGGTATGTAATGCATTGCATGCCTGGCCAGTCTATTGCTTAAACACCAGTTCCCATCTCACCCTCATACACACGAAATCCACCAACTGACAGCACGCCCCCAGCAACCGTCGACCAATTCATCGACGTGATCATGAAAGACCACAGAACCTACATCAAATGCCTCTACGTCTACAACAAAATCGACAGCATCTCCCTCGAACACCTCGACAACCTAGCCCGCGAAGACCACACCGCCGTCATGTCCTGCGAGCTGGACCTCGGCGTCAAAGAAGTCGTCGAGCGATGCTGGGAAGAGTTGCAGCTGATGCGCATCTACACGAAGCGCAGAGGCGTGGAACCCTCGTTCGAGGAGGCGCTGATCGTGAGGAAGGGAAGTAGTATTGAGGATGTGTGTGATTCGATCCACAGGACGCTGAAGGAGAGTTTCAAGTATGCGCTTGTGTGGGGTGCGAGCGCGAAGCATTTGCCGCAGAGGGTTGGGTTGGGGCATCTTGTTGCTGATGAGGATGTGGTGAGTATTGTGGGTACGAAGAGTGGTTTGGCGGCGCAGTAGAGACGTCAGTCACGTGAAGGCGATGGGAATGGATGTCGTTTGCGCTTACTGTATAGCACACATAGACAGCATACAGGCTTCACGCACAACAATACGTCCAAATTTGGCCACTCAATTAGCTCTTAGCGCAAGATTACAAGTATATTTATATTAGAGCTGCATTTGATAGTGCGAGCGTACTGGATGCTGAAGCACCAAATCAGCTTCAGTACCATCTCAATGGCAGTCTAAGCTAATTCAAAAACCACATCGAGATTTACTACCTTAAAGGCTATCGAGACCACTGTGCGACTGTGAGGAATGCAAGGGGGCTTTATTGGCATTAAGCAAGACTGAAATGAATATAGATCCTCTTGGCGAATCATCCTTCGAGGGCAAGAAGCAATGCCATGTCGACATTTGCACACATCATATAGGGCATCTATCAATTGTTGTTTCCCTCCGCACTGCAGCTACCTACGTTCTTCATGACCATTCGTGTGTATTAAGGTCTCGAAGTCTCGAAGACATGTCCAAAACTTCAGATGCGGTATTTCCAGGCTGACTCGGGCTCGACGGATGCGAGACAAGAAATGACGAACTTCACCCGGCTCAAGGCTTGGACCAACACCAAGAGTCCAGTCCGATGTGGAGGCGAAAATGGCGCATTGTGCACTGTCGTGTAGCCATTGTGATGATTAGACTCGTGAAATATGTTTTACACAATTGTTTATGGCAATTGATTATGGTCATATACTAGTGTCACCTTACACCATCACCGTCAATCCCACAAGGCAAGATCAAAACTCTTCCTTGACCCAAAAAGCAAGACCTTCTCGCTCGCAGATCTCCACGCATTACCTCGAAAGTCTAAATTGCCTGCATAATCGGGCCAATCCAACCAATTACCACTCGGCAAAGGCGGCATTGGCCTCCCCGTCATGGGCCGAAAGTGAGCAGCCGTTGGTAATTGTGGGTCCTTTGGCGTGCAGCGTGCAGCCGGGCAACAAACTCGACCGACGTCCTCTCAACTCTCTTGCTTGCTCTGCTCTGTCGTCGCGTACTGTATTGCTGCTGTCCACGTCCAATTCTTACATCAACACCAGTCAGTCCGTCGCATCCTCGCCGCTCCTCTCCGACGTCGATACCACCAGCCCACTCAACACCGCCATCATGCGCTACTCCACCCTCCTCATGATCGCCGCGAGCGTCTTCGTCGTCGCTCAGGACGCCGCCGAGCCTTCTATCACCGACGCGGCCGAGCCCTCCAACACCCTCACTGGACTTTACAAAGAGGCCAGCCGCGCGTCCGCCATGGAGGAGAGCCAGCGCTCTGCTGCCTCTGTTGACAGGACCGCTGAGCGTCAGAACACCGGCCTGCACGCCGAGGCCAGCCGTGCCTCTGCTATGGAGGAGAGCCAGCGCTCTGCCGCCTCTGTCGCTAAGACTGCTGAGCGCCAGAACACTGGCCTGAACGCCGAGGCCAGCCGCGCATCTGCCATGGAGGAGAGCCAGCGTTCCGCCGCCTCTGTTGACAGGACCGCTGAGCGTCAGAACACCGGCCTGAACGCTGAGGCCAGCCGTGCCTCTGCTATGGAGGAGAGCCAGCGTTCCGCCGCCTCTGTCGCTAAGACCGCCGACCGCCAGAACACCGGCCTGAACGCTGAAGCCAGCCGCGCATCCGCCATGGAAGAGAGCCAGCGCTCTGCTGCCGCCGTTGCGAAGACCGCCGAGCCCCAAAACACCGGTCTTCGTGCTGAGGCCAGCCGTGCTTCCGCCATGGAGGAGAGCCAGCGTGCCGCCGCCCAGTCTGACAAGGAGAACATCGCCCGCGAGACCGGTTTCCCCGCCCTCGTCGGTGCCGCTGGCCTCGCTCTCGCCGCTCTTCTGTAAATACAGAACACCTCAAGAAATTATTTGACGACTTGACCGAGAGCGAGAGAGCAAGGGAGAAATGACGACAATATCTTAGTCTGAGAGGTCACAAGACCATTTGTGGACGGGAGGAAATTAATTCGTGTGTATTTCTACCCTTTTATACAGCACGCCAGGTATGGACGAGTTGAGGTCCATAGCCTTGACATGTATGTGAGGTGCACATTACGGCGGGCGAGAAACTTTGTACATATGATGGGCCTCCCACGGGAACGCTTTGATGGGAGTTGGATCTTAGCAACGCAAAGGGAGGAGCGGAGGGATTATTTTTCGTATTGCTGTTGCAGCTTTATTTGCAAGTGATATATTATTGAATGAATGTTCGGGTCTATTTCTCTGATGACTGGTCAGATATTTGGTCCTTCGTGCATTGAGTGGTTTTTGCTTGGTCGAGGTAGAACATGTCGATTAGAGTGGCCTCTGATAAGGAGGCAACCTTTCAAACGGTAACCATTGCCAGCAGCCTTTGCTCAATCATCGCCATCTTCTAGATATTGAAAAATTGGACTGCCCGTAACCCAATTGTTCGGCGGGCCCTATTCCTGGCAAGCTCTTAGCGTGACAATCACATGCCGTCCAGAATCCAGAACTATATAGAACCCTTTCCTTTTGCTTCTGCTTCCCCACATCCTTCAACCTTCAAACCCGCATCTCCCTCTCTAACCCACTCTCTACAAACAAACAACCTACCACCAAACCAACAGACCCCAAAAATAACAACCAACAATGCCCAAAATCGTCCTCGCCGGCGCAACCGGCTTCATCGGCTCCGAAATCCTCGAGCAGTGCCTAACCGCCCGCTCAATCACCCACATCTACTGCCTGACCCGCCGCCCGCTCGCCGAAAAATACAGCACCCACCCCAAAGTCACCCAAGTCCTGCACGACAACTTCGACGACCTGCCCGACGTGCTCTTCGAGCGCTTCCGCGGCTGGGGCGTCGGCGGCTGCATCTGGGCGCTCGGCGCCCC
>Ga0265797_10001171_pt1 | contig 46733 bp, 40 predicted proteins | sample P2T30metagenome_FD_192433 | JGI IMG/M metagenome (GOLD analysis project Ga0265797, IMG submission 192433) | Plant litter microbial communities from East Loma Ridge, Irvine, California - P2 T30 | ecosystem: Environmental > Terrestrial > Plant litter > Unclassified | place: USA: California...
TTGCTGGCGCACGAGAACGAGCTGTTGTTCGGCGAATTGGGCTTTGCCTTGGATTTCTTGCAGCAATTGCTGCAGCTTCTCGTTGGGTATCGACATTGTGCTTGTTGTTGTGTGTGATTTTGACGACTCTGTTTGTGTACCTCACTTAGGTCTCACTAGTTATCCTCAATCACATGTCACGAGGAGGAGGGGTACCAAGCTCGCGGCTCTGCGGGTCGATGCGAGCCGTGTGTCACCGACGAAGTGGATAGGTATGACGACAGAGCAACAGGAACCCTCGCATGTCAGGTGCCGATCGTGTTGGACTGGCCTTCGGCGACCTCGTGGGCGCAAAAGTATCCCGCAGTGGTCTGCTGATTGCTACTGGCGATCTCGTTCCCGCGGCTGCTCGTACCCACGGCCAAAGGGGTATGCCACTAGACTACCACAACAATGACCGGCTGGCGAAGGAGCAATTAGCAATTGGAAGCAACAGCATGGCTGAGACATCGACACAGCGTGCATGTGGCCTTTGATTGTCGGATGACGGCGGAGGAGCAAACCCGCTGCTGCCAACTATTCTAGCGCCCTACGTCGCCGAGCACGTTCACAAAGAATAATCAGAATAAGCGTCTTACTCGCAGCTGCGGCCAGAGATAACCTCTCTCTCGTACCACTCTTGGCTTGTACTGCACCGACTGTACCTCTCCGCTCGCCAGAGCTCCCGCGAGCACGATGGCCTTCAAGCTCCCCAGCATACCCTACCCTCCAGCCCGCAACGATGGCTACTGGGCGCCCATCACCTCGACGCTGGACTGGTGCGAGGAGAACTACTACGCCACGCAATACTCCGCCGAGATCGTCAACACCCTCACCAACCTGCTCTTTATCTACCTCGCCTACCGCGGCATCGCCAACTGCCTGCAGCAAGGCCATGAGCGCATCTTCCTGCTCACCTTCGTCGGCTACCTGATCGTCGGATCAGGCAGCTTCCTCTTCCATACCACACTCAAGTACCCCATGCAGCTCGTCGACGAGCTCTCCATGATCTACACCACTTGCCTCATGTTCTGGGCGAGCTTCGAGCACAAGCGCGCACAGCCTTTCCCGACCATCCTTGGAGTTGCCCTCGCGGGTCTTGCGATCTTCATCACGGCCTACTACCACTACCTCCAAGACCCGACTTTCCACCAAAACGCCTACGCGATCCTGACCGCCATCGTGCTGTTCCGATCCATGTACGTCATGGAAGTCAGCATCCGACCATACTACCGCGAACGTCGCGAGAAGAGAGCCGGCGAGCCCATTGAGTCGCTGGCGGATAAGGCAGAACAAAAGCGCAGGGACGATCGGGACCGTGAGATATTGCGCAGGATGTGGTGGATGATTGCCACGGGTCTTACATCTTTCTTGGGCGGATTCGCTGTCTGGAATTTGGATAACGAGTATTGTTCACAATTGAGGAGGTGGAGACATGATGTTGGTTTGCCGTGGGGGATCTTGTTGGAGGGACATGGGTGGTGGCATTTGGGGACTGGGTTTGGAGCTGTAAGTTTTGTGCTTGGGGATCATTCTCTGCGGATGTTCGGAGAGACGAGGCTAATTCGTGATTTCGCAGTACTGCTACATCGTCTGGGGCATTTGGTTGCGACACTGCCTCAACGGCCGACAAGACGAGTTCGAGCTGGTTTGGCCGCGCATACTCAGCGTTCCTGTTGTTGTGAAACGCGAATCTCAGCATTTGAATGGCCATGTTAAGAAGACTGCATAGACTTGCTTTGGATACTGGGTTACGGTCATATATTCCCCGATACGATACAGAGCCATATATATGTCTAAACGAATTCGGTCATACTCTGCCGTCAACTTTGCTTCTGAGTCGATGGATGAAACTATGTGTATTCGCAGGCATTCTGAACCAATCGCGTCACCAAGTGCCGTGCTTGAACCGTTGGCTGTGCATTACCATCGATCGAATGACCATCCATATCACGTTCTGGTCGGCTCTACCAATGTGGCCGGTGTCGACCATCAAGCCCATCAAGGCCGTGTCATTCATCGACGTGAGTACACCAACGATCACTTTGTGGTCGTGCGATACTGCATTTTGGAACACCACGTCCGGTCGCATGTTCCAATGTGTCGCCTGGTTCGGAGAAGAAGGGAAAACATACAAATCCTCCGATGTTGTTCCAGAGAACGGATTGATTGTGTTGACCTCTCGCCAACGCGCTAACTTTGGGTATCACGAAAAAGATGTTCGATGCCAGAGCTTCACCACGCATTGTCCGCACACTCTCCGAACTGGACTTATCCTCGTCTATGATAGTCTCAAACACTATCACACTAATAGACAATAGCATTATATCGTTCACGAGCGTTGAAGATGCGTTTTTGGAGCAAAAAGTGGGCGCTAACACTAACCCTGCTTACCGCAGGTCGTCGCACACTATGAACAACTGAAGTTTGTATACACCTACAATAAGTCCAACATCGATCTCACGATTTTGAACGCTCTCGTGCTGAACTTTGATTAAAGGATCGTGGTACCAGAATGAGCGTAGATCATCAAGACAAAAATAGATATATGCAGAGATATTTACTCTGACTGCCAACGAATTGATACCTTCTGAGATCAATATGCTAGACTTCAACTACCGATTTTTAGTGACATACGAAGACTTAGCGCTTTTCTTCGACACGTTCTCCCAACGAAACGGAGCAAAATGAAGCAAAGGGTGACTGAGGGACGTAAGGGAGCTTGCTTTCAGAGCGACGACCGAGCAAAATGCAAAAGAACAGCTCCCTCACGTATTCGAAACATGGACCTTAGGATAACTTGCATGTGACTGCAATCCCACGCTCTACCACTGAGCTAAGGAAGCTGGTTTGATTGGTTGGTTGGTGTTCCCAACATGTTGGTAAAATATATAATTGTCAAAAACCTGTGAGACCAGGCTCGATGGAGCCTTGCAAACTGATCGAAAGGCAAATGTAAGGATATGGTCAAGCCAGGCATCTTATGCACGACGACCTACAACCGTCCGTCCCCAGGAGAAAAAACCTTCTAGTCACTAAAGGGTTCCATAGGCGTGCAACCTCCGCGGCATTACAAGGGAGGTTTTGTTGAAGCCAGTGTTTCCTTCACTACGGTGCGAACAAAAGTTCGACTGACCCCCGGGCAGTGTGGAATTGCATCGATTCAGTGACTACCTCGTGCGGAATCAAACTTCGTTGCAGGGCTTGGGGCCTCCTTACAAAAAAAGAAAATGTATCCTCAAAAATCCTGGGTTTGATGCTACGTTGGTTTGAGCAACCAAGGTGAAAGCGTTTGTTAGCCAGTGAGACTAAATTGGTTCTCGACAGGCCGCTAGTTACTGTGTAGCAGCAGGATTCTTTCTACTTCAGACCTATCCTTGCCTTCCAACCAGTCTTTTGCCAGAATCAAGGCCGACTTGCCCGACCGGTCTCGTATGTCGACTTTGGCACCATTGTTGCACAATACTTTAATGCAGTGTGGGAGTGACCGATGGTTGTTCCCATGAAATATCGTGTACGTCAAAGCGGTTCCCCCTTCCGGCTTGTCATACAAAAACATAGTCTGACAATCAAGAAGCCGTCCTGAAGTATAATCACGTTCCCAAGCATCAAGAAGCTTTTCGACAGCGTTGGCTTGCAGCCGGTCTGGGCTACGGAGGCCATTGATATCAACGCCGTGTCGGACGAGGAGTTTCACAGCGCTGTCCAGATTGGCGGCATTGGTGGTTTGCAGACGAGTGGCATCGAGGGCGTATGCCAACGCGCCTCTTCCCACGGGATCCACAACGTCGTCGCGTGCACCGTGATTGAGCAGTGATTCTGCTGTTCGGATGTCAAGCGTAGACATTGCTAGTGAGAGCAGACTCATACTGTCTCCACGAAGTGACACCTGGCGGGACGTTCTGATAACGTATGCTTCAGCGGGGCTAGCGGTGAACCTCCAGGTTTCAGACACCGAAAGACCTTTCACCAAGCCCAAGCAGAAGTCAACAGCTTCGGAGTGCCGAAATCGTACAGCTATGGCGCCAGCCGACTGGAATTGACGCATTTGATAGTGCAAGCTGCCACATGCCGAAAGGACATCGCCCTCCTGGGCCAGTCGAGATAGATGACATAGAACGCTCATGAACACACTTTTCGAGACTTTCCAATCTGCGCCCGCTGCATGGAGGGCTCGGATGACCGCCATATCACCTCCCGCACAAGCAGCATGAGCGGCCGACCCAAGCACGTTGCAGATCTTGTTCACGCTTGCATTGTGCTCGATAAGGAACTCTACGGCTGCAAGATCTCGGCGTATCGCAGCAAGGCAGAGAGGTGTGCCGAACCAACTGTTGGCAGCGTTGACGTCTGCGCCAGCCTGCACCAATGCACTTGTCGTTTCGAGTGATCCGCTGAAAACGGCATGGTGCAGTGGTGTGCAATCTAGTCTGTCTTTGAAATAGATATTCGCGCCTTGCCAAAGCAGGTAATAGAGACGAGGTGTGCGTGCGCGTTCGGCGCAAGCCCGTATGAGGTCGTCATGGACAGGGTCGCCGGGTGGTTTGATAGGGACATGGGAGAAACCATCTAGCCATGAGGGTCAGCCTGATTTCCGTAAGAGTCCGGCATGTTTGCATGCCTTACTGTGATTCGTCGTGTAATTGTAATTATTGCCATTATGCATACGTGAATTGTCTCGGGACTGAGCGTTCTTGTGGTGAGCATTTGTCGTCGCCATGGCGTGTCATGGCCGTCTCGATGCGTGTCCCGGAAGACCACTAAAGTCTTTGCGTGAGTATGTCGATGGTGCGAAGGAGTTCCAGAGTCCAGTCGTAAATCAAACGAGGCTGAGGGTAGATAGACTAAGTGCAGACCAAGGACACCCAGACGTCAGCAAGGTTGCGTGACACACCTTACACGTCCAAATCTGGATGCGCGGCTGAGAGCGCTACCATGCGGCCGGCGAAAAGAATAACCGGTTGCAGATTGAAAAGCTGATATGTCGCCAAGCCTTCTCAAAGGTTGGAAGTCGATATACGCATGTGTTTCGTGGCGTTGTTAGTAGGTAGTAGTGGAAGATGAGAACGGTCGGGCGCCGGCAACCAGGCTGAAGCTGGCGTAGTCACAAGCGTACAAAAGCGGCTGCATGCGCCACCACCGAATACCCCAATAGCATCATCTTCGAGCATCCGAGAGCGCGTAGCCTACAAAACACATTTTGGATCAGTCGAGACGAATAAATATCTCAATTCTATCATATACATACAACCCAGTACTGCATGTCTTATGCCTTTTTAACACCGGAATTCCCAAAAAACCATCCTAAGTCCACAACCTAAGCGTACCATCAGCACCAGCGCTAACGCACCACGCCTCTCTAGGATGCCAGTCCAGATCCAGGACACCAAGCTCCTTAACAACCTTGTGACCCCTGAGCACCTTAAGCGGCACAATAGTGGCGTTCTCCATGCTGTCGCCCACGACCTTGCCGTGGAAGACCTGCACGGATCCATCGTCACTGGCGTCAGCGAACAGAGGAAGCGAAGGGTGGAACTTGGCGTTACGGATGGCCTTGTCGTGGTAACGCAGGACCTTGTAAGGAGTGTTGCCGAGATCCATATCGTGCCAGAGTAGCCTGCGGTCATATGAGGAGACGATCAAGTTGTTGCCGAGGGGGTGCAGTGAGATCGAAGAGATCCAGCGGGCACCGGGCTGGAGCTCACGCTCGAGCTTCTGCTGCTGCAAGTCGTAGACGCGGACGCGCTGGCGGGTGGCGACGAAGAAGAGCGGCTTGGAGGGGTGGAAAGTGGCGGACTGAGCGATGCCACGGAGACGGCGGAAGGGGTGTTGTGAGAGGTGTTTGCTGAGAGTGTGGATGGCGACTGCTGTGGAGGTTGCGTTTGTGTTGGGGCAGACAGTGGCGAAGTAGTCGCCGCGACGGTGCCAGACGAAGGTCTTGGGCATAGCGCGGAGCTGGATTGTGAGGTAGACGCCCTGTGAGCCGTGGGCGGGGATCGGACGGTGCCATGCTGAGGGTGAAGCCTTGTCTGCACCTGAGGCGGTCTTCAGTTGTGGGTTGGCGTTGGGGTTGTTGAAGCCTGCGGCGACGATCTCGATGGCTTGGTTCTCGGCTTCTGGGGTAGTGACAGAGGCTGAGGGCACAATGAAGTGTACGCTATCGTTACAGCAAGCCGCAAGGACAGGCGGATCGGCAACAGGACGCCATGAGACAACGTTGACGGCATCTTCGTTGGAAAGCTTCACGCGTTGGAAGCAGTAACCGGTCTTGAGCTCCCAGATGCGGACAGTACCATCGTCACCACCAGATGCGACATACTTGCCAGAAGGGTCGATAGCCACAGTGCGGACTCTGCCGTTGTGGCCCTTGAAGATTGTGGCAACGTGGTCGGGGAATGGGCGAAGCTCTGCAGGGTCGGGCAGCTTAGGTAGCAAGCTCTCGGGGTCGATGTTGAGCTTGCTTCTTCGTACTCTGGGTGCAAGGTAAAGGTCCAAGCAGCGCTCGAACTTTTCCTTGACGAATCTGGCATAACCGGGAACCTTGCGAAGCGCAGAGTGATCTGTTGGCATGTACTCGCGAGTGCGGTCCTCATCGTCTGCATTCTCCCAGGCTTCCCTCTCCTTCTTGTCGGGCAAGTACTCCGCAGGAGGGTGGTAACTCTCCTCGTATCCAGGCGGAGGAAGCTTAGGCGCAGGCACGTTCATGATGTGATCAGGACGGGGCGCCTCGTCAGCCCAAACGTCGTATGTTGCAAAGTCTTCCTGCTCATCCTTCTCTTTGTCCTCCTCTGTAGGCTCGCGGTAAGGCTTGATGCGGCCCTCTTTGATCGCCTTGACCATCTTCATCACACGCTTGTGCTCGTGCATGGATGGCACGAAACGTCTCTTGGGCTCAGGTGCAGCTGAAAGCGGCATGATTTCTGTGTTGTGCTTGCCGGTGAACCACTCGACCATGTCAGGGTATGGGTCGTAGCCGTCGCTGGGCTGTTCATTGCGAGTTAATGTCTTGAGGACCTCGAGCTCCTCGCGGCTGAGGTTCATGGGCTTGCCAGTCTCCGGGTCGGTCAGACCAGTCCAGCCTTCGGGCAAATCGATGCTCTCCAGCAGGGAATCCAGCGCTTCACCTTTTGCGGGACGAGCAATGCGCTTTCCGTTGATGTCGTAACCAATGTGAGGGTACGCATCGTAGTAAGAAAGCGGGATGTTGCCAATGGTGTTGGTCTGCTCTTGAGCGTCGGAATCGTCCGAGTCGTAGTTGGGCTCAATTTCCTTGTAAACGTAACGCTCGTTGCCATTGGCGTCTGTCTCGACAGTGTAGTTTGGCTTATCGTCGTCGTCGACCAGAGACTTGACGGGTGTTCCGGCAGAAATCGAAGCAATGTCTCTCGCAGTTTCGGAACCAGTGAGTTTCTTCGAATCTTTCGTCTTGAGGTCGCGAATTTGCTGGCGCACATCCTCTGTGTCGTCGTCTGAAGAAGGAATCTCGTCGCTGTCCAATTCCTCGTCCTCATCATCGTCCTCGTCGAACTCCTCCTCTTCACTGTCTTCCTCGCTTGCGCCTTCGTCCGAGCTGCTTCCATCGTCGATTGCGCCGTCGAAAAGTCCGTTGCCCAGAGCGTCGTCCTCCTCTTGCTGGACGGGCCTGGGGACCTCGACCACCTTCCGCTTCTGTCCAGCACGTTGCGGCGCCATTTTGTCGAATGTGTTGTTGTGAAAAAAAGTGATCTTGCCTTTGGCGGCCTTGAAAGCCTGGCGGACTTAGAAAAAAGCTTCCCTTCCTCGGTCCCTGCACAAGCGCGCGGCCAAGATAGGAAGGTGTAGCGGTGCATCCTTCCGAGCTGAAGAGCGGCGGAGTCGAGCTGGAGGCGACAAGTGAACAACACATCGTAGTAGTGAGCAGATGAATTATACTATTGTGACTGGTTTAAGTGTTGTTACACACGCCTTATATCTGATCAAAATTAATCCACAGCTAAAGTACAAGCTTTTTTGTACACCATATCAGCGTCGACATGGCCATGGATACAGTGACTATAGCACCGGCAAGTACAGATGACAGGCAGCAGGTGAAACGGAGAGCTGCTTGCGATGAGTGCAGTACGGCTCTTGCTCGAATCCAGATTGTAACGCACAAGCTCATCAGACGGTAGGGTCGAAGAAGCTCAAATGCTCCGGCGAACAGCCTGCATGTTCGAGATGCACACGCGAAAACATAACATGCATATACTCACTGCAAAAGCAGATGGGACGACCGAAGAAGCGACAACGAGTTGAGAATGAAGGCGATGAAGAAGTCATGGTGGACGACGTGCCACTTGATCAGTTCCTCGCTGGTCCTGCAGATGTGGCGACTGGCAGCAAGGACGCAGTACCATCCACGGACTTCAACAATGTTGACTCTTTCTTCGCACTGGATGGGATGCTACAGCCTTGGACGGTGCCCGGCCTAGATTGGAACATGTCTGACAACAATGGACATCTCTTCGATGATTCTGCCCCGGATCTCACAAGAGACAACAGCTCTGAGGACAGTCCGCCGGTCCTTAATATGCCCACCGAGCTCCAGAATCTTCATCAGCATCAACTACCACCTGTATCTATCAACAATCCGGCAGAAATCAGTGCCGCCGACCAGCTTCCCACTTGCGCATGTCTCTCAACCCTCTACCTAACCCTCTCAAACCTCGCCACAATGGACCCAGCCTTTTCCTTCCCAACAGCCCTCCACCCCCTCCGCGAAGCAATGTCAACCGCCTCACAAGTCCTATCATGCACAGCCTGTCCAACCCGCTTCATCACCGGCCTACAAAACGTCCAACTCCTAAACGCCCTCCTAATGTCTCTCGCCGAACGCTTCTCCCGCATCCTAACCTCCATCACGAACGAAGCAACCTCCCTAGAACGCCACAACGCATCAGCCTCCCCCTCAGACCAGAAAACTAAAATCTTCCGCCTCGCCGACCTCTCCACGCCCGGCCACCTCCACACGGGCGGTCTAGGCTGCGCTGCCGCCTTCTCCCTCTCCTTCACACCAGCCGAATGGCGCAGCATGGCGAAGAAAGTCGTGCGCGCTGAAGTCCATGGTCCTTCAGATGGGACGAATTGCTGTGCGTATCTACTTGGGCTGATCACTGCTATGGAAAAGCGGCAGGATCAGTGGCACAAGATGCCGCCTCCGATGGATTTCCCCAAAGACAAGGATGGGAACGCGATGTCGAGGAGTATGACTGTTGGCGAGGGCGCCGGAGGGCATGCAATAGGGAGCGAGTGTGATCCCGCGCAGGAGCATTTGTGCTTGAAGATGCTGGAGGGTACGAGGAGGATGGTTGATGCTTTTGATTGGAGTTGAATGTGGCGACTTGATGAATGGCATGTCTTCAACCCTACGGTTACAGTATGTCATCAGGTAGCGTATGGCAAGCTGTGCCGTAACAGAGAACATGATGACCACTGGTCAGTCTGAGCCACTGCCCTCCACTAACGTGACTCTGGAACCCACCAGTGGCGTGTTAGACTCGTCCTGCGTGGGATAGCCGCATCTTCTGCCGTTCCAGGTACAGATAATGCGGCATATCCGCATCGACCATGGCCTTCAAAACGTCTGCATCACATTGCCCGAACTCCTTCACCCACTTTCGCACTTCCGCATCAATGTCAAGGTTTGGGGACTCGTCCTGGTATTGTGTCAGTGTATCAACATGAACTGCACAACTGCTGCGGATTGATACCTGGCCAATCTTTCGCTCCACACCAGTAGAGTCGCTCACCCGCTTCAACCAAGGCCCCATGGGCCCCGTCGGTCTCTCTTCCGGCGACACAAGTGGCCATGAGACGCGGAGGCCACCGCGAGCGAGGTTAAGGGCTTCGGACAACGCATCAAGCAACGCTCCAGGGTTCCCGACAACATCCTCTCCACTGACGACAATCGGTTTCTTGCCTGTGCTTCGCAAGTAGTCAAACATCAGGCGAGCCCAGCGCAGGGTGAACATGTTGAAGATGTCTCGGTCGCCAGGCTGGAGTCCTATTGCATCTCGGGCGACCGGAGCTCCGGAGGACACGATCTTCGCCGGATGTCTGATCAAAACTACGACCTGTGCGACTTCCAGCAGGGAATCAGGGATGTGTGTTGGATTTGAACTCCAAGGCTTCAAGTCCGCATTCCGGTCATCTTTGAATGCGCTCAACATGACCTCCTGTGCCATAATGCACCACACATGGTCCTGGACAAAGAATTGTTTGCCCTTCAGAAGTCCATTTAGCCCGTTATTCTTGAGTCCGTCCATGGCCACACGTACCTGCTGCTCTGCTATCGACCATCTTCGGAGCAAGTCTTCGGTAGCTTGAGCGGGTGTACCTTTCAGGTCTTTCGTCATCTGACTTGCCTTCGCCAGGGAACCATCCCCGTGTGCGCAATCAGTTGGAAAGTTGGTTTTGATCCCGTCGGCCAGTTCCTGCGATGTGTTGAGAGCAACTTGGAAGTATGGGCGATAGTAGTAGTCGAGATCCGGGTGGGCGTCGAAGAATTTGCCGAAGAGGTGAGAGAAGGTGCGCGGTGTATCGAGCACGAGTATCGGTGCGGTCGACTTCATGGTTTGGCGGTAAATAATGCTAATGAGTTTGAAACCCAGATGCCTGTGCTCGAAATCAATGCATGTGTTTGTAGACGACTCAGTGAAGAAGGCCGTGATCTTTTCGTGGGAGACCGAGGAGACTCGGTGTGCAATGCAGCATCACGCATACCTGCATATGCATGTCTACTATGCTGTGGGACTGGCCATATATCAGGCCACGGTATCAGTGCACTGTCTCATGCATATGTTGTGCATGGGAGCTGTTGCGTGCATCATGTGATGACCTAAATGGCCGCCACCATCATTTAAACGTTGATGTTCAAAACAGTCCTTCCGAACCAGATCAGCGAGTCGTTTGAAATGTCATGAGTCGTGGAGAATTTTGAACCTGTGAGTAGAGAGCCATTAGGCGTAGGGCGCGGAGGACATGCGGTGTGTATACATAAGTTCGTATACCACTTATCAACGAAGTATAATGTGTCTTCATCGTTCCTATGTGCTAGGAGCATAAACTTAAATTTGTAAATGAAGAGTGTCGGCTGTTACGATATTGCGGCTAACAGCTAATTATTCCAGAAGCTATCACGCCGCTATCGTTGATCAGAGTGAATGAATGCCCCTGCTAGCGAGAATCCGTATACAAACTTGAGCGCAAGACATCGGAGTACATTTATGGACACCGGAAGGGCGTGGCTCCTGTTAATGTATTGTACTAGTATATATACCAAACAGCGCGAAGGTACCTGATACTTCCTTCATTACCCTTTCGATAAGTATTCCAAAAATCACCCCCTTCTTCAAAGCATTAGATGGCAATTGTCGATGCCACTGCCTCGACGGCAGACACTGACAGCATCGCTCCCATGAACCATCCCACGAAATCGCCAACTCCAGCGCCTTCCACCATCCAACCTCTTCAATCTGACGAACATAAGCCTCAGGTCGTCGAGGCAATGCATCTAGACGAAGGCAATGTCATCGTCCGTACGAGGGTTCGCACACTTGCAATTGTATCAGCTCTCTACTTCGTCCTCTTCATCGCAGCTCTGGATCAGACGATCATTGCGTAAGAATCCCAATGTTCAACCATTCTCTCCCGAGCGTATACTTATATTTGACCCAGAACAACAATCCCTACCATAACATCTGATCTACGCTCCGCGTCTGGCTACACATGGATTGGTGGCGCCTACTTGCTGGCAAAAGCGGCAGCTGGACCAATCTGGACCAAGAGCAGCGACATCTGGGGCCGGAAACCTGCTCTTCTGCTGTCAGTCTTCTTGTTCGCTATCGCCAGCATCATCGCTGCCTTGAGCAGTAGTATGCGTATGCTAATTGCTGCCCGAACACTGCAAGGTGTTGCCGCCGGCGGTCTATTCCAATTGGTACAAGTCACAATATCGGACTTGTTCAGCGTGCGAAAACGAGCGCTTTACTTTGGCTGGATGGGAGCCATCTGGGCAGTCGCCGGGACTGTCGGTCCTCTTCTAGGAGGTGTGTTTGCAGAGAAACTTACTTGGAGATGGTGCTTCTGGATCAACCTGCCGATCTGCGCTTTCAGCTTCGCCTTGCTCCTATTGCTCCTGGACGTCCATAATCCACGCACAAGGATGCGCGACGGCTTGCAAGCAATCGATTGGTTCGGCACGGCATCGATGCTGGCGGTGACAGTACTCCTCCTGCTCGGCCTGAACTTTGGAGGCGGCGCTTTTGCTTGGGACAGTGTTCAAGTCATCTGTCTCATCGTCGTTGGGACATGCATGGTGGGCGTTTTCGTCTTCAGCGAGAAGCGCTTGGCGAAGTACCCTTTGATGCCTCTGGGCATTTTCAAGACTTTGTCAAACAGTGTAACGTTCCTCGTGGCCTTTGGCCACAACATGGTCAGCATTGGAGCTGAGTTCTACCTCCCATTGTTTTTCCAGAGCGTCAAACAGGCTTCGCCTCTGCACAGCGGTCTCTTGCTTCTTCCTCTCACGATCGCCGCGGCAGTCACAGATGTCGCGGTTGGAAATATCATCAGCCGTACAGGTCGATACAGAGAAATCATCTGGACTGGAGTGGTCTTGATCACACTCGGAAACGGACTATACATCAAGCTCTGGACCGATACGCCACTAGCTGAGATCATTGGGATCGAGGTGATTGGTGGCGCCGGTGTCGCCTTACTGTTCCAGGCCCCCATGCTTGCAAGCCACAGCACTGTCAAACAAGCCGATGTTGCTTCTGCCACTGCATCTCTCGGATTCCTGAATAACTTGGCCACATCCCTATCAGTCGTTCTTGGCGGTGTAGTCTTCCAAAACAGTATGACTGCCCAGCGCTCGGCACTCATTGCGGCCAAACTCGACGGCCACGTTCTGGATGCTTTGGCAGGCGATAAAGCAGCGGCAAACGTAAACATTGTGCAGACGCTGGTGGATGCTGGTCAGCGCCGAGCAGTACAGAGTGTCTTTGCGGGAAGCGTCAGGAACATCTTCATCATGTACACAGGAATTGCTGCTGCCACTGTGCTTGCCAGTATCTTTATCAAACAAAAGCAGATGAGCACAGAGCACACTGAGACGAGGACCGGCATTGCGAACTTGTCGAAGAGGGAGGAGACTGATGTATGAAGAGTTGGAAGTATACGTAAAACAGATCGTGGACGTGAGATTGGCTGTCGCCATTCGCCTCGTAACTCTAGACAAGCTGATAGAAGTTTGATTCTCTCAATTTCCATTACTTATAGAACTTCCCGCATGTCTCTTGCACACAGATTCTCGCTTCTGGCCCTGCTTCATCCTTGCCAATCAGGTCCCTCGGCCTTATAGAGATCCGGGTTTGCCTTGCGGCAAAGCCGTCCATTCTCGTTAGCAACGCCGTCGATGCTGCGGACCTCGAAGAACTCCGAGCCGACCGCAGTCACGGCGTAGAAAACGTTGAACGGGTCATAACGCTTCTTGAGTTCAAGAAGGCGAGGGTAAAAGCTGCCAAAATACGACCACTGGAAGTTGGGTTCGAGACGATCGCCCTCATTACCATAGGATCCTGCACCCGGAGAAATGTTCCGGAAGCGTTGCATAGGGCCTTGCGTGAAGTTGTATCGGGCCTCCATGACATCTTCGGCAGACTGGGTGTAGTTGATGGTGGCGCCCATTATAACATAGGCGATAGCTTCACGCCAAGCAGGACTGACGGCATTGTTGGTGCTACTGCTGCGCTCGTACAGGGGAGCGATGTTGTACGGAAGCACAACGTAGCCAGCTTTGATGTTGTCCCAGATAGCGTCAAAGGTTGACTCAAATAATTCGCCTTCGAAGTTCTCGCGAGGGAAGAGACGATTTCCGCTGACCGATCCGTAGTTGTTCGCGCTTCCATTTGTCAGAGCGTTATCGGCAACACCTTTGAACGATTCGTAATAGTTCCATTCTGGCTGAATGTCGATACCCAGCCCCTCTATATCGTCCAACCAGGGTTGTATAATTGCCTTGGCTTCTTCGATGGTCTGATTGGGTGCAACTAAAGGATCCATAACGAACGAGCTGCCACCATCAGGCGCGGGAATGACGTTGAGGTAGGAATAAAGACCCACGTCTGCGTAGCGAGGGAAGTAGCTCAACCAGGAACGGACGGCTTTTTTGAAGGTATCCTCTGAGACGTTCGCAGGATAAGAGAATGACCATGTCGCGGTAGCTGCCGGAATCTTAGGGCGCGCCTTTATCGTGGCGGAAGTGACCACGCCGTAAGTGCCGGCGCCGCCGCCTCGGAGGGCCCAAAAGAGATCGGCGTTCTGAGTATCGCTGGCAGTGATAAACCGTCCATCTGAGGTGACCACATCAACAGACAGAACGTCATCAGCGCCCATACCGAAAAGAGGACTCAGTGGTCCGTGGCCACCTCCTTGAAACCAACCTCCAACAATGCCGACAGTGACGCAGAGACCTCCCATAGCGGTCACGTCGTTCTGATATGCAAAGTCGTACAGCTCAAACCCTTGTACGCCGGCACCAGTCTTGATCACCGGGCCAGACCAGCTCGAGCCGTTGTAAGAAGGGATATACTTCATTTCTTTCATTCCGTGCATCCAGACGCTAAGGGAGCCAGCGCCGGAAGATTTGCCCAAGAAATCATGACCAGTATTCATAATCACAAAGCGGATGCCGTTGTTTCTCGCGAAGTTGACGGCAAACTGGATCTGAGCGACACTAGAGGCGTTGACAGTGTAAGACGGATATCCACCTTGTGTGCACCCCTCTGTGTCGAGCAAAGAGGATGGCTGGCATGTCAGACCAACCTCGTGCGGGCTCATGGCTTCGATTGGATCATCGCTTCTGTATAGTTGTTAGCAAGAGACTCAAGCGGATAGACGACACCGCTACATACATGAACTTCGCTGTGTTCCAATCTTTTGCCAAAGCTTCACATGCAGCTTCATTCACGCCGTCAGTCCCATTCGTGTAGCACACTTGGGACATGGGCGCGAACTTGATCAGGCCACCGAGCGTCGCCAGCTCAAGGCCAGTCCATGACCATTTCGAGGGCCAGCTGGAGTCACCAGGAAAGATCTTGCATTGGTCGGGTCCTGGCAAGTCGTAGCTCACGGTGGTGTTATGGTGGCTCGTGACGTCGATCGGAGAGAACAAGAATTGTGACAAATAGTCGATGGCATCGCTACCCTGCACTCGCGAGTGCTTGGGTAGCCGCTCGTTTAGTACATCGTTGATATTCTCCGCGGTCAAATAATCCTGTTCGTATGGGAAGCGTGTAAATGCCGCCGCATGGACGGCGTGTAACGACAGAAGAGACGCTATCCGCGTGAGTGCGACCATTTTCGAGGTGGCTACAATGAGGCCCACTGATGGTAGACGAGGTAGTAGAATGTTCTCCCCTTCAGCTTGTGCGCAAACATGAATTTATGATTCCGAGATTGCGGGCAGCAGTACCGAGCCCAACGACAATTGCCTCAACCATCAATTTATGCAGTTTCGGCAGTTGTCGCTCGTGAAAGGTACCTTGCAACGCCCGTGGTGAATATCGACGGAAGGCTGGCACTCATGCATTCGCTCTCCAGGCTCTTCAGAAGACTCGTGGGTCTCCAGGGGCATTTGCCTGCAACGAGTAACAGCTCCGACAAGAGGGTAGCTACCGACAGTACCTCCCGTTCTAGACATAATTCTGCGTCAATTAGTAGCTCGCGTACTTGCAATGTGCGAGGGGTCGAGGGCATATACAGTACCATGTCGAGTAGAGCTGTCTGTCCACCACTAGGGAAGCTTGCAGAGCCTCAACTAAAGCATAGCGTACTCATCCTCGTAAGAACGTGCTTGTAGCCAAGACACAAGTCAAACATGTATTCGCGAAATGCTGCACGACAGTGGTCTGGTGTCGGTGCCGCAATATACTAAGCACCTTGAGACGATGTCGTAAGGAGGCACGTATGCTGCCGAACTCCATTCTTTCAAGGATCGGGGCGAAAATCCCGAAGGATTCGCTTGGCGGCAAGGATCAAGCGATCCACAGTGCATTGCTTCCCAGAACCGAGAGGAACTGAGAACGTCATTGCAATTGGCATTGGCTCGGCTATAGGGCCATGAAGAGAGTACAATGTCGTTAAACAGGCAGTCGCTCGTGCATAGGAGGTAGCCCCGGTGTACCTGGGCAAAGACCAACTCATTGACCGAGCGCTCGACGGCATAATGTAGATCGATTAAGGGAAACACGCAAGAACGGCCCTCATACCCTAGTCTCAGCCATACTTTGACATTGTGCGAGAGTGTCGATACTTGAGATGTGCTCTGTATCTTGACTAGCATGTGTGGCCATCGCGATCTCCATAACTCTCTGCGGATCCACACGAACACCAACACACCATCTTGACCCAGTATGGTCCTTGAGACAAGACAACCCAACGCCTTCGCCATAACGTTTGTGCTTCTAGGTGCTGCGACTGTCGCGATAGCTCTTCGGACTATACTGCGATTGAAGCTGCGTCAATTCCATTTCGGTGAGCTTTGCCTGCAACTCCCTGTCATCTCAGCCCACAAACCCTTGCTGACCTGAACAATAGACGATGGCCTGATTGTAACCGCATGGGTTATTTCGACCGCGCAAGCTACCACTGCAGCCATCTGGATGAAAATCACCTGGTACGGCTATCACACTAGAGACGTTCCAGAACTCAGTGTACAAGATAAGATCCTCTCGGACAAAGTGTTCTTCGCTCAAGGACTTCTCTACAACCCCGTACTGGGTCTCGTCAAATGGTCTATCATCTTGTTCTTACTTCGACTCGATGACCGGCGCCGATATATCCGATGGACGCTGATCGCTCTTCAAGTCTTCAACATTGCGCACATGGTCTCGGTCTTCCTGGTCGTCGTGTTCCAGTGCTCGCCCGTTCACATGTATTGGAATCATCACAAGACGGATGAGCTGGTCGATGGCAGGATCGTCAACGACGGATACACTTGTATTGACCAGGCGTCATTCTCGCTCAGTACAGCAGGCATCTCCATCTTGACCGACGTCGCGATATTGCTGGTACCGATAGCGATGATGTGGAACCTGCGAATGCCCGTTCGACGGAAGCTGGCTGTGACTCTCGTACTCTCGCTTGGCTGGGTTGTTGCAGTGGTCGGTATCATCAGGATCAAATTCTTCGTCGATTTCTGGTATGGTCACTTTCCAGACCCAAGCTGGAACCTTTGGCACACCTTGTCAGGCGTCGAGAATAACGTTGCTATCACGGTGGCGTGTGGACCAGCCATCAAAGCATACATCACCCGCTTCTTCCCTCATCTCCTCGGTACTTCTTATGCATCGCGGCCGACAGGAAACGTGTATCACACACATGGCAATCACGAGTTGGCCTCACGCACTCAAGCTCGTGCGTCAGTAGTCCAACCGATCGATAAGAACAGTGACGCTACGTCATTGGATGCCCGATACGGCAGAGGCGAGAGCACCGAGGCCATCGTGCAACATTCGAGTTCTGATTCAAGCGGCGACTTCGCCTTTCGCTTTGGGAATGACCCTGCCTCTCTCGGATATTCTACCCATATTTGCTCAACATTCGCCCCGAATTCAGGTGTTTATCCAACGAGGAAAGATTAGATGGAGGTGCCGGGTGCTCGCAATGTAACGTGCGGGTTTGCTGTTGAGATAGTGCCAACGGTCCACAGTCAAATCAGTAGTGGCTATACTGCCATCGTCAAAAGAGCATGCATGCGAGAACTCTATCGTAGTCATTGAGGGCAGTCCTAGCAGACATCGGCTTATCTGCCACCTTATCGTCGTAACCTGGACCCTGTCGGTCTGCCCGACACATCGCTTTCGACAATGCATCTGCGACTTAATAATGAAGTTTTTGTGGACGAAACATTGTGTCGTAATGATATCTGTTCTATAATTGCCTCACCTTTCCTCTCCATCGTTCGCGCTCTCAACCAGCAGTTCTGTACTGCAAAAGAAACCCCCAGAACCCTTACAACCATGTCTCCGGCCGCATGTGAGACCGCTGAGCCAAGACCCCAGTCTAATGCATACGTCAAACCTGCAAAACCTCTGAACCCAATGACTGCAATGGCCCATGGAGACATACCATTAGAGGGGATCCCAGAATTCGACTCATTCGCGGCAAAGCGTCAGTGGGCTCTCGAACACTTGGCCGGTGCATTCCGCGTGTTTGGTCGCGAAGGCTACGCTGAAGGTATCGCCGGTCATATTAGTGTACGAGATCCAGAATTCAGTGACCGCTTCTGGATCAATCCCCTAGCTGTGCATTTTGCCACGATGCGAGTTAGCGATCTGATCTGTCTCGATATGAAGGGAAATGTGGTGGGCGGCAACAGAGTATGAAGCTTCGGATCCCAGTAGATAAACGCCAGACTGACAGTATAGTCCGTTCCCGCCAACGCAGCTGGTGTTTCCATTCACACAGCGTGTCATCTTGCTCGCCCAGACGCACACGCAATTTGCCACTCGCATTCCATGTACGGAAAGGCCTGGGCGTCGTTCGGGCGCGAGCTGGATATGATCAGCCAAGACGTCTGCTACTTCTACAAAGCTCACACCGTTTATCGGAATTACGGCGGTATTGCTTTCGAGTCCGATGAAGGCACTAGTATCGCCCAGGCTCTTGGAAACAACAAGGCCATGATCCTGGCAAACCACGGATTGATCACAGTTGGCGAGACAGTCGATGAGGCGGCGTATCTCTACACACTTCTCGAAAAAAGCTGCCGTATACAGCTTATGGTCGAGGCCACTGGTATGAACCCGAAGGATGCAGCCCAACGAGATGTCCAGGACGCAATGCTGACTTGTACATTACGTTCTGTAGGTTTGCCGAAGCTGATAGTCAGAGACGAAGAAGCCGCCGACACTTTCCGCATGGCCAGCCAGCCAGTAAGTGCATGTATTTTCCGACCAGAGAGATGTACTGATTGTCATCTCTAGGGGCCCCTGTTCGTTGAGTTCCAGCCAAGCTACAAGCTCGAGGAACATCTCAATCCGGATTTTAAGCTCTGAAAATCCGAGAGATCGAGTGTGAAACGTAGGTACAGCCGCTCTGCAATGTGCATTTGTTGTTCGATGTTCTGCAATATATATGAAAAATACGAAGATCCAAGATCATGAAGAACCACCTTTTCGAGAAATAAAGTCAGCAGGATTGCCAAACAAGATTAGGGTTGGGCCGTGAACATACAGTCAACTACTATATTCTGACCAGTCATGGATTCGTTCGTAAGCAGCATACGAACAACGCTGGCGGTATCCTGTATGGTAATGTAAGTGCGGAGTCCGTCAACAATTAAAAGATGTACCAACCTCCACCGTAATGAGCCTTTTGAGGCGCGAGCTCTCGGCCTGAGCAAGTTGCTGCTCTTCCGAAAACTGGAGGCCCCAGTCGGTCAACATGAGAGAAGGGCTCACGCTGTTGACACGAATATGTGGAGCGCAGACCTTTGAGAGTGTCTTGGACAGATAGATCTGAGCGGCTTTGCTGATTGCGTAAGGTAGCGAACTACCGCCAGGGACCACACCGGCAAGACTAGCTGTGGTCACGAAAGCACCCTTGGTCACTTCCAGATGCGGCTTCACGGCATTCATAAGCCAGAAGTGCGCCGTGACGTTGCATCGGTATGTCTTGCTCCAGAGGTCTTCACCAGAGTTCTCGTCAAGGTCGTTGAAATTGGTGATGCGAGTCCATCCAGAGTTGGAAGCGACTACATCCAGTCTGCCAAAGGTAGCAATAGTACTTTGTACCATCCTTTCGATCGAGGATTTGTCGCTCGCATCAGCTTGCAGAGCGAAGAACCGAGGCTGCACAAATGGTGTTTCCGCCGCTGCGGTGGGTATGTATGCAGAGTTCAGCTCCTCTACAAGTGCTTCCGCACGTTCAGAGTTGCTCATATAATTGATACACTTCAGAGAGCGTCAGCAATGTCCGTTGAGACCAACGCAAACCCAACTGGAGACCGACCACGCGAAATTCAGGCGCGAGAGCTCTTACGATCTATGCGCCTAGTCCTGCTGATCCGGCGGTGACCAGCGCAACCCTTTCGGGTGCGGCTTTGGGCTCAACAAGATTTCCGGTTGACATGGCTGGTGTAGATCTGGATATGCGTGGGTTTGGGTGTCGTCTCGTCTGTGACTGCTGCACTAATGCGATTTTGCTCCGGATCTCAAAGGATTGACTGCACTGCTTCCTTGCATTTTGCAATTGTTGCGCACGGGTCAACTTGTAATGCAGCATGTGTATCTCGGAATGCAACGCAGTCGATTGGTTCGCTTATCGATTGGTTCTCTTATGCAATCATATCAATGTTCTGGCTGTCGGGACGTAGATCAGGCTCCGTCGACAGCGTTTCGGCGGTGGCATAAGTGCGTTGCGACGCCATGCCTAGCGATAACAGCCGGACAGATCCACTGACGTGTGTACGTAAACTCATGCGCCCATGCTAGACGAAAATTTACCATCGCGTGCGCATCGCACTCGTTTTCGTGGGTCCTTGTTGTGGAGAAGTCGGAATGGCCGCTGATAAGGAGATGGGCGGAGGGGAAGGCGCAACTTAAAAGCACCAAACAAGAGAAGGTGGCATGAATCGGAAGGCGTCCTATAGTTTTCAATTGATCTGGGTTCCAACTCAGTGTTCATAGATCGTACATTGCAGGCCTGATTCCCGAAGGTTCGACAGTGACTAAAGCTGTCTATCGTTGCAGCAGCTGAGCATCGGTTCTTGGAAGTTCATGTACTGTTTTGGTAGGTTGCGCCACTGCTCATGAGGCGGTATCTCTCAATGATCTGAGATACCATCGAGCCGATGGTCCTGGATGCTGTAAACTTCTGGCCCAACACCTTGAAGAGTTCCGTAGCAAGTTCTAGGTCGTCTATCGCGCGCAAGCGTTCGAGCGAGGCAGCAAGATTCTCAGGCTGAACTGTGACGGAGTAGACGAGCGCTATCACAGCGTTATATATGACGAGCAGATTCAGCCAGTTGAACGAGAAACGCTTCTGGAGGTACATCGAATTCGCGTGGCGAATTGACATCGCTGCCGCTTCCACGAGAATATTGACTCTGCTGATGTCAAGTGTCGGGAAAAGCGGCGAAGGTCGATAGAGCGATGTAAGATGCGTATAGAAGTTTAGATCGTACCAACTCAAGCATCCCTGAGGCACACGAGGGTGTAGATTCGGCAGGGGGAATGGAACAGCCTGGCGCCAGTCCACCAAGTCCCGGTGTATGGAGTTGATAACCTCTTGACGCTGTTCAGCTGAGTATCTAGCGACTACGCGCTTGCAGTAGACTTTGGTGGCGATGTCGTTGGCAATCTTTCGGAGCCTTAGGATGTGCTGTGTGATGGCTAGCGGAGGCTGGCAGAGAGAGCTCTGAGTGGTGGAGAAACCGTGGTCCAGCTCATCGCAAGCCATTATAGAAAACGACTGTAGAGCATGCTTATTAGTCTATACTCTGTGACATCTTGTGCGGAAGTAGTCTTACAGAAATATCTATATCGTCTTCGTGAATGGCAAATGGACGGCCCAGTGTGATGGATACCAACCTGTCCATCATGAAAATTGAAAAGAAAAGACGCTTCCGCCGCTCGACTTGGGCATTTGGGATGTTCCGAAATGTTTGGTCGCAGTGCAGTCCCATGCCGATGGCTAGACGTGCAGCCGTGCCAACGAGAAACCACGTATCTGAAACATATGTCAGCAGATGCGACTGACCACTAGCTCCAAAGATCGTACTTGGGCCCAATTGGTTGAAGAACGAGTAAGATACTTGGAGCATGATAGCTTCGAGGGCAACCTTGCGCATGTTGTCAGCCTATTGCGTTTTGATGGTCTCCGTGAAGCCTAAATTCCGACACGCCGGGGCAAGCGAATCTCATGGACACTTGGTAAGCATCCTATTGAGAAGAAAATATGTCTCATATTCCTGGCTTTGCGGAGACAAATTGTTAGTCACTTACTATGTCACCGTGGTCCATTGAGCCTTCAAAATATGTCATTGCCTTCTCGTAGTACAATCGTGACACCGACTCCTCAGATAGGGTTATCGACGAATGAGTGGTCGAACCGATGGCTAACACCATCCACACTCGAAACATACATGGTGGAGATTGTGTTATGTGATGCTCCGGATCAAGCAAGATTGTGTGGATGTCTGACATGACCTCTTGCTGATGGATGATGGGGTAGAGCGTGTGAGAGTGATCGAAATAGAACATTGCAAGCTGTAACACCTCAGCGCGATCTGGCAAGGTGATGGTTGTGATTTGCGTTTCATCGTCAAACGTTGGAATACTGCCGTCGCCTGCAAGCATTGAGAAGTCGATAACTTGGTCAAAGTCGAAGTACATGTTGTTCATGAAGTCCAGGTGTAGATTCGTGGCTCCTGAAATCGGTCCAGTCCCAGTGCTGCCACCAATCTCGGGGCTGAAGACGAAGTCTCTTCCATCTGGCGATAATCGGCGAAGCACTGCTTGTGTCAACTTGGCAAAAGTTAGGCCAGAAATGGAGCCCAGGTAGGGTTCTGCAACAGCCGCAAGAGATACACTTCTCAAGTTCTCCGCAAGTGTTTCTTGAGCGCGCTGAGGAGTTCTCGGTTGGCTGGCTGCTTGAGACAAAGCTGTTCTGGGTCGCTGATCCGTATCGATATGTCCTTCCTGGCGAGTGTCACTCAATAGAGGCTGTTCGTTGCGAGGCAGACCGTCTTTGGCCAATACGGCATCGTTTTCCGTGTCGAGACCACCTATGGCACTAAGTGAATTGAGATGAACGGGTTCTGGTGCCTCCTGATCAGCCAAATGTTGCTGTGGGACATCGAGCGCAGGTTGTGTTTGTTGAGCTTCCAGTTCACGAACACGCTCTTCAAGACTGCGAACAAACCTGCTTGAGTCAATTACAGGACCGGGACAGAGACCAAAATGATTAACTTACGCGACCGGATACGTCGCACTGTCATGGTCTTCCTCACCAAGACTGCAAGAATGATGGACAGCCACGCAGTTGCCGCATTGCGGTAGGACTCTGTCGCACTTCTTCTTGCGTCTGTGGCACCTCGAACATGATATCTTAGCCCGCACCGAGACACGAGGTTCGCATGGCATGTTGAGGAGAATGTCGACTGCCAGTCATGGCCGACACTCGTGCAGATCTAATCATCAGCAAGATACTCAGGTACTGCTGACCGTGTCAAGACTGAACTCGCTTATCTCTTGCCTCCAAAGATATCCGGTGACGGTACGGCAATTGCCTACCCCCGCTCCCAGCCTTTCTTCATCTTGAGCCTCCCTTGCTCTCTTGTTTCCAAATTAACCCCGCAGATTGCGCCGCTCACAAACGTAATAGAAATTAGAGGCAGTACTTCATGTGCTAAAGTCTGTATATGGCTATTCACTGCTACTGTCAAAGTCTCATTGCATCGGATTAAGTTCTATACTGGTTCTTCGGATGAGCAGTTTTTAATGGGGATTATCTCAGCGGCTAGCGTATCTGTGTTGGCATACAAGGTCGATTGCACTGGCACATATCTTACGAGATCGTCTTCGCTGTACACAAACTTACGTGGGCTGTACGGAATCATTATCGTGTCAATACGAATTGTATTTGTATTTTTATTGCCCAATGTTCCAACCAGACCATCATCTGTAGGATTTCCAGGCAGTTTTTGAGAGCGACCATATGCGGAACGGTCTGCACGAACCGTGATTCATCATTCTTGCCCGTTAGCAACAAGAATTCGACCGCCATCGATACAGACAGAAACCCCATCGACGTACGACTGTACGATTGTTAGTAGAGCTAACTTTGTCGGAGAGAACCATGATCCCAGGCTAGATGAAAAGGCTTACCCCAGCTCGACTGACGAGGTAGATAACACTGCCAGCGATATCTTCCTCGTTCCCAGCACGCTTTGCGGGCACTCTGTCAAAGAGCGAGCTGAACATGTTGCCAGCCTCGCCCACCGGGTTCATATTACTTGGAACGACTGCGATTGGGCGTCAGCTGCGGAAATGATATTGTTGCTCCAACATGAGACTCACAGCCAGGGTTGATCCCGACTACTCTCACATAGAATCGATTGAACTTGGCCGCCAGTAGTTTGACGAGATGATCTGTTGCAGCTTTACTGGTAGCGTAGCTGGTCAAATCTACATTTGTTGCATTGTGCATACTCGCACATGAGCTTGTCAGCACAATGGCACCCCGGCCATCGTCCTTGCCCAGACGTCCACCTTCTAGCTCGAGTCGCGAAGCAGCAGCGAGTAGTGGCAAGAATGCAACTGATAGAAAGTAATGGGCCGTCGTGTTTACACAGAAGGTATCGGCCCAGTCAGAATGTTTCGATGACCACATCGAGGCCTGTAGCTCGGAAAGAGGGGCTTTCAAGACATCACAAGGTATCGTGGGATCTCTTCTTATGCCTGCGTTGGAGATCAATACATCCAGACGACTTTCTTCATTGCTGATCGATGCAGCGAGCTCCGCGATGGCCTCCTTGTTCGTCACGTCGCAAGCCAACCTGGACTTAACTAAGCAGGAGTATGAAGTGTGCTTAACTGAGGCTTAACATACCCAACTGCTGAACCTCCGGTGGCACGACCAAAGTCGTTGAGATCTGCAACCTTCTCGTCGATGGGCTCAGTGGGTAGAGCAACGACATAGACCTTCGCACCGTTCGAGACAAGTCCCTAAACATGTCAGGGTCAGATGAAGCTCTTGAACAATAACTGTAAGACGTCCAAAATGGAAAACTAGTGCCGTACCTTACTTATCATGAAACCCAGTCCACTGCTGCCTCCTGTGACCAAAGCTACATAACCTTTCACCCCGAAAAGACTCTCGATACTCAAATTTGGCATTGTGAATGCAGGCTTGCCAGGTTTCACGTTCGGTATCCTTGAAGCAATGCCCAAGATGCTGAAGTATTGTCAAATCAACCGCCGTGACGTGCTTGCAGACACAGCAGGCTTGCTAGCTCCATATTGCTTAGGCTATGTCTACGGACGCTAGACGTTCAGGTGAGGGGTGATCTATGACAGCGGTGGCGCCTGCCATCTTTGCTATCGGTGAGCCGACCGTACACAGATGTAAAGACTGTAGTTTCGCCCTCCGTATCTTTCGGAAAACCACGCGTGGGGCGTCGGAAACGTCGGTGGGTCCGACAATCGCGCCAGCGCCGCTAGTAGGTGACTTGGGTTTTGCATGAGTCTTTACTCTATCAAAAGCTATCGGTGTATCACACTGCACCATGTCAGGCCTTATCTCAAAGCCAAAGGAGCCATACCTAGATACTCCCCATGCCTTATCATTGGGTGATTCTGTTCACGCGTCGCGTGGCTTGCCACATGGAAGCCTTCTATGTGCCAAGGTCCTGTACTGTAGCAGGCTATATTGCGAGCTACTCCTCTTCGTTCTACGACAGGTTTTGAGGGATATTTTCGTGAGCTGACAGCACGGCAGCCAGACTGTCGTATCTGCTCGAATCGTTCTCAAGTACTTTTGGCATACTCATTATGTCCGAATCGAAAGACTCCAAACCGCGAGCGTCCGTGGAGGCCTGCCAGACTAGTGGCAGCAATGAAGATATTGCTCAAGGCAATGTTGCCGATATAACCTCTGGCTCGCAGTCCTTGCACCGGAGCCTTCGGGGAAAGGAAGTTCAACTATTCGCGATTGGTGGAGCCATCGGAACCTGTTTGTCTCCCTGATGATGACCTCACTTGAGGCTTCCGCATTCACATTCAAAGCAGAATCAATTGATGCTGACCGCTGAAAGCGTTGTACGTCCAAATGGGCTCGGCACTCCCCAAAGGCGGACCCGCAGGCCTCTTCGTCGGCTTCGTTATCTGGGCTGGCGTGATGTGGGCAGTCAACGAATGCTTCGCCGAGATGGTGTCGTATCTTCCGGTGCCGTCCCCGTTTATTCGGTTCGGCGGCGAGTGGGTGGACGGTGCTCTTGGTTTTGCAATGGCTTGGAACTTCTTCCTCAATATGGTACGAGATCGAAGAGAGGACCACAACGATGTACCATTGACTGAGCTGACTTTGATCGTTCGCTACACAGGCCATCTTGGTGCCTTTTGAGATCGTTGGTAAGCCTCAGGCGCTCGCCAAAAGAGAGACATTTGAGCAAATCACTGACCGGTTTTTCTACAGCGATGAATATTATGTTCTCATACTGGACGGATAAGGTACCAGTGGAAGCCGTTATCGTGGCAATGATCTTGATCTATGCCGTCTTGAACACGATCACTGTGCGATACTTTGGCATCTCCGAATTCTATATGTCAATCTTCAAGGTTCTACTTGTGATTGGGTTGTTCTTTTTCACCTTCATTACCATGGTTGGGGGCAATCCTCTCCATGATACATACGGATTCCGTTTCTGGAAGAAACCTGGAGCATTCGTTGAGCACCTCGCCCCTGGCGGAACCGGGAGGTTCTTGGGAATCCTATCATGCCTTTACCAGGCCAGTTTCAGGCAAGTACTCGATGAATGTCTTTTGGAAACTCTCCCCGGGAGCTAACTCATCAAAAGTATCACGGGCCCAGAATACATCTCCATCGTTGCTGCGGAGACCGAAAACCCACGCAAGATCTTGCCTCCGGCATTCAGATCCTTTGTCTGGCGGCTACTTGTGTTCTTTGTCGGTTCTGCTTTGTGTATGGGCATCGTCGTTCCATCAGACGACCCAACACTTCTCGCCATTCTAGGCGGCGAAGTTGGTGGAAAGGGTACTGGTGCTGCATCGTGAGTTGTCCTCTTTGTGGTTTCCTCGAATAATCTCTTACCAGTCCTAGTCCATATGTCATCGCCATGGAGCGACTCAAGATCTCTGGACTGCCGCACCTGGTCAATGCCCTTATCATGACATCGATCTTAAGCGCTGGCAACGGACTTCTGTACGCCGCAGCACGTACTCTACACGGAATGGCGCTCGAAGGTCATGCACCGCGCATTTTCTCTAAGTGTACCAAGCAAGGTGTTCCGATATACGCTCTGCTCTTTGCATTGTCGTTCTGCCTACTCGCATTCTTGCAAGTCAACAGCTCTTCCGCCGTTGTCATGACCTACTTGGTCACCCTAATTACTTGCTGTCAACTGCTCAACTATGGTTTTACGGCATTGACCTACCGACACTTCTATTCATCATTGAAGAGGCAGGGCATCTCGCGAGACACACTCCCATACAAAGGCAAATTCCAGCCATACACGTCGTATGTGGCTATGGGTGGAACTCTGTTCATGCTCCTAGCGGGAGGGTACGACTTGTTCCTCAAGGGTGGCTGGAGCATAATGTGGTTCTTCCTGACCTATGCGATGATCGGCTTCTTCGTCCTCGCCTTTGTCTTCTGGAAGCTGGTGTTCAAAAGCTCATACGTCCGCCCGGGGACCGCTAATCTCAGTCTTGGTGGCTTGAGAGAAGAGATCGATGCTTACGAGATGCTGTTCATTCCCAAGGAGCGTGGCAGGGTTGGAAGAATTCTTAACAAGGCGTTTGAGTAGTCCAGGTCCGATTGATAGTCATGCACCAGATTTTCTTCTCGCAAAAATTGCAGAGCTTGAACAACGCCGCCAAACCTTTTGCACGCTCATCTACATGCGGATGCTGGACTGTGCCTTGACAGCCGAGCGAGCGAGAAGAATACTGTTTTCAGCAGGTATGCTACCGAATATAAGATAGTTGCCATTGAGGTAAGAATTTTAACTTACCGGTGTCCCAAATGGTAGTGGCATCAGCTACTACAAGTCCGGCCGTAGTCAGGGTGTTCAACAAACAAACTTTTCTACAAACGTTTGTTTGTTTGTTTGAGGCTTGGCAAACAAATTCAAACTATGAGATGGTTAAACAAACGCAAACTATAAGGCTGGTTTGTTTGTGTTTGTTTAGATAGTGGTATAGGTAGATTTTTGGTGTTTTTAGTATATATAAATAGTCTAAATAATTACCCTAACCCTAACCCTAAAGGTGTAGGAAGCGCTGCTAACTAATTAGAGCGCGTTCTCGCCGTATGCACGTGACCCTAAGACCTCCGAGACCTCTATAGTTAGGCTAATCTAGCTAGTATAGAGTAATATACTCTCTTAACTTTAAGGTAATATTATCTTTACTAATTTATCTAACTACTAACTAATATAGTATACCTCCTAAGAATTATATAGAGTTAGCTTTAAGTAGTAAACCTAAGAATCTAATAGAGCTATATTAATTATCTAGCCTACCTACTAAGTACTAATTACGTAAAACTAAATAAGGCTTTCTTATCTAAGGAGACTAACTCTCTAACTATATACTACTCCTTAGTACTAAAAACGTGCTTAGATTATAGATATAGTAGTATAGCTAGTATATTAGCTATAAGAACGATAATAATAACATTATAAAGTAATAGCTCTATAAGACTTACTATAATAAACGACCTACTTTACTATTATTAACTTTTATAATTTATACTAAAAAAACAATAACTAAAGTAATCGATTATCTTAAAGATCTTCACTAATTCGATAGATCTAGTAGTAAACTACTACTAGATAAGTCTAAGAAGTAAAAGAGAGCGTTCTTTAAGAATTAGAATTAATAGTAAGATATATATAACTCGATCTTTAATAAAATTAGATAGAGATCTACCTATATATATTAGGTAGTTTAGAGTAATATATTACTTCGCTAATTAATATTAGATAACCTAAAAGTACTTCTATACTTCTAGAACCTATATTTAGAAGTAGTAATACTATAGGCTCCGAATACTATATATTTATAAATTATAGCCGACTTCGAGAACTATAAATAGACGATTATCTATTCTATTACTATAGCTAAAAGTAAAGTTACTATCTCTTTTAATAGATAGAAGGCTAATAATAATATCCTTAACCTTCTTAGAGTTATTATTTATTACCTTAGAAATAACTATAAGCTCTATAATATCGTCCTTATAATGTATAATACTCTTAGTAGCTATACTAGCGCTAATATTACTAATCTACTATTTAATATCCTTAAAGATTACTAAATCAGTAGTAACTAAATCGCGTATTTTATAGCTAATAATACTACTAATAATAATATAGCTCTAAAGTATCTCTTAGAGTATATTACGCTTAATTTAGTAACCTTAAGACTTCGCTATACTAGCTATATTTATAACCTAGTATATACTACTATCCTCTTTAGAGTCGATAGTATTACTATCGAAGATATATAATATAACTTCTTATAACTATATAATAACTCTAAGTATATAATTACTAAACTTGATACTATCTTAAGGAATAGCTCTAAGGAAGAATAATACTATACTTAGTAAAAGCGAGGTCCTATAGGGAAGCTCTATAACCTTATTACTTATATTAAGAATAATAACTTATATATATAGCCTTATTTAAGAGTAAGTAATACGAAGCTAAGATAGTTAATAAGGCTAAGAAGATCTTATAACTCGTTACTAATAGTAGTATCTAGTAGAATAGTACCTATCTTATAATCGAGTATAGTATCTATCTTAAGGATACTCTAATACTCTACTAGAGTAATAAGGAGTCTAATATTTATAAGGATAACCTCTTAACTAAAGATAACTAATACGAGCTTTACTAGTTTAAAGATCTCTTTAAACTAATCTATAAAGTATCTCTCCTTATATAGAGTATTAGTATAATAGCTAGAGTACTTTATAATACTCTTATATTAATAGATTATCTCCTATACTATCTTAAATAGTAAAGGAGTTTGCTAGAGAGCCCCTTCTTTATAGTATACTTTAATCTTAGCTAGTTAAAGTTAAAGAAGTACTATATAATTACTAACCTTAATCTAGCTTATATTATAGCTATATTCCTTAATCCTTACTACTACTAAATCTAGTTTAAGGAGTATTAGGCTTAAATACCTAAGTTTATAACCTTTATAAGTACTACTATTAATAAGTAATATACTATAGTAAAGCGTACCTATAATATAGATACGCTAGAGCGCTCTTTAATCTTACTACTAGCTAAACGTAAGGAGCTTAAGGAGTATACTACTTAGAATAAGAAGCGCTCTTATAGTTAATTTACTAATACTCGCGATAAGCTTATAAGATATAGGAATATTAATAACCTCTTTAAAGGTTAGAATCCCTTAGATTAGTAATAGCTCTACTAAGATAAGTACTCTATACTAAAGTATCTATCCTTTACTCTACTAGCCTTATTAGTAGCTACTATAGCTATCGAGCGCCTATTTAGTTTAGTAGGTAATCTTATTAATAAAGAGAGACTTCTTATAAAGTAGGATCTCGTAGAGAGTAGGTAATACCTTTATAATTAGTATATAGAAGGTCTAATTAGGTAACTTATCTAACTTAATATTATTTAATCTTACGACTCGTAAACTACGACTCTAAGCGCGTATACGCGACCTTATAAATACGACCTATAAGCGAGCGCTCTACTATTACCTACGACCTTATAAATACGACCTATAAGCGAGTAAGCGATCCGCTATTACCTACGACCTTATAAATACGGCTCTAAGCGAGCGCTCTACTATTACCTACGACTCTAAGCGCGCGCGCGACCTTATAAATACGACCTACGACTCTGCTATTACCTTATACTATACGACTCTAAGCGCGTAATATACGCACTTTGCTTAATAACCTTAAAAGAGTAAGGGAAGTAAGGATTATAGCTGTATTTAGTAAAGAGCGTACCTTAGATACTTATAATACCCTTAGGGGCCTCTTAAGCAGCTATACTACTAACATAAGATAAGGGCAACTTTAAAAGAGTAAGGGAGGTAAGGATTTAGTAAGGATTATATACAAAAGATGCCTAGGAGGCTAAATACTAGTTATAGGAGTAGATACTTTACAAACTACTGTTTTAGGAGCCTAAGGCTCCTATACCTTCAAATATCTAAACAACCTCAAACCGACGACCTCACAAACAAACCAAACTCAATCCGACGCTCTGATTAGTCAAACAAACTCAAACTGAGGCCTCAGTTTGAGTTTGTTTGTTTGTTAAACACCCTGGCTGTAGTCGTGCTCACCAGTGAGAGATGCAAATGCAGATTTGTGAATGCAAAGGTCACAAATGACGCAGCATTATGCCCTGTAGCTTCTATACACAATGTATTCTGTTAAGTGGCAGTCAAGCGTATATGTTCCATCACCTAGTATTCAAGCTCATCATCTCTTTCAATTCGCAGAGACGACCCTACTCTTCCACTACAGCAACACCTTTTATTTCCACCACGAACCGAGCATCTGGTAGACTTTTGACTCCGATCGTCGCCCTTGCGGGAGCTACACTTCGACTCGCGAACACCTTATTCCACTCTTCATTCATGCATGCGTAGTCTCGTTCCATCTCTGTCAAGTAGACAACAGCGTCAATCAGATTGGCAATTCCGCCCTTGCCGTTGGAAGCTCCCTTGATGATCGTGTCGATGGTCTCGAGGATAGTCGATGTTTGGACTCGGGCATCTGGGATCTGGCCGTCGACAGCGCCAGCAACGGTGCCATCCGGTAATATACTCGCGATGCCAGAGACGTAGATTGTGCGACTGCTGGTCGGAACTGATCGGGCTTGAGGGAAGCGGGTGGGTCCTTCTGGAGCGTCGGGCTTCAGAAGAAAGGCTTCTCCATTGGGCGACATGGCGGCGATCTTGGCGGCGACTGGGTTGTGTTGAAGTTCGTGTTGTGAGGACAGTAGTATGTCTTACACAGATATGAGCGAAACGAGCCGACCGTGATGGAGACTCCTTTGATATCTGATTCTCAACAAGATGGAAAAGGCTACTCTCAAATTACACAGAGCGTACGTGCTCCGACAGTGCGTGTCGGAGAGAGTCCGACAGATGCACATGTGATGAACCCGACGTGTAGAGATAGGGTAGGCTGACCGACGCTATAACTGTATCCTCTGACTGGGGAGCTCTGTTCATGTGCCGCATGTACGATTGTCGGAGCTGTGGAAGGTGAGATTTGTGGCGGCGGGTCTTCAATCATGTTTGGTGTTGATTAGACATTGGGCCAATCACTGCCCGTCGGACACGCCGTCTCTCACGCTCTCCGGGGACCTCAGAGGCACTACAACATGCATTTATCAAGAATGATGACTTCGCAGCTCATGACAGCTTCCAAATATTCGAGGAAACAGCTTCACTGTCTACAAGCCGTCCATTTGCCTGAGCCACGCTGCGAAGATGCAGTCTTTCTATTCGGATGTCCTTCGCGAGAACAGTTTCTACATTGCTGGGGCTATCTTCGTCGGCTTAGTCTATGTACTCTACTCGGTAGGCCTTCACGACTTTGAATACCCTGGACCTAGCTAACTTCGTTCTCAGTGGGCTTACAGCACGGACATAGCGCATATCAAGGGCATTCCTGAGATTCCCGGGGCGATTCCAGTATTTGGCCACTTGCTCAAACTTGGGGAAGACCATGCCTCATCTTGCGAGAAATGGTGGCGCCAATACAAGGATCCAGTCTTCCAAATCAAGCTTGGAAACACTCGGGCAGTCGTCTTCAACTCTTTCGAAGCTTGCCGTGACATCTTGGTGAAGCACCACAACGCTGTAATCGACCGCCCCAAGCTCTACACCTTCCATGGAGTTATCAGCAGCACCCAAGGCTTCACGATTGGAAGTAGCCCTTGGGATGCCAGTTGCAAGAACAAGCGCAAAGCAGCCGGTACAGCTCTGTCTAAGCCTGCAATGCGCAGCTATCACCCTATGTTTGATCTGGAAAGCTTTTGCATCATTCGAGACATGCACAAGGATAGCAACTTCTCAGACCCCAACAAGGAAATCAGCATTCGGCCATACATCCAACGCTTCGCTCTCAACACCACCTTGACACTTTGTTACGGCATCCGTATGGACGATACGTACGATGAGCTTCTTCGCGAGATTCTTCATGTGGGTTCAGCTATTTCTCTCCTGCGCAGCGCCTCGGAGAATTTACAGGATTATGTCCCGGCACTGCGATACATTCCCAACAATGAGAAAGACGCTCGTTCCAGAGATCTTAGATCTCGCCGCGATGCGTATCTCAATCTACTACTTGACAAAGTCCGCGAGATGATCAAGCAAGGCACAGACAAACCATGCATCTCAGCTGCTATCTTGAAAGACGAGGAGACCAAGCTCTCTGGAGTGGAGGTCTCATCAATTTGCCTCTCACTGGTCAGTGGTGGGTTCGAAACCATCCCTGGAACCTTGACATCTTGTCTTGGGTCACTCTCCACCCCCGAAGGGCAAATTTTCCAGGAACGCGCGTATGCCGACATCAAGCGATACTATCCTGACGTTCGTGACGCCTGGGAGAATTCTTTCCAGGAAGAGAAGGTGCCTTACCTCAAGGCCATCATCCAGGAAGCGGGTCGCTACTACACCGTAAGTTCTATGAGCTTGCCACGTCGTACCGTGACCGAGGTGGATTGGAATGGCGCAATCATTCCACCAAAGACTATGATCCTTGTCAACGCACAAGCTGGAAATCACGACGTGGATCACTTTGGTCCTGATGCGGCGGTCTTCAATCCTGAGCGCTGGCTCGAACCCATTACTCAAGACAATGATATGGGCCCGTTCGTAGAAAGGCCTCTGACATCCCAGGCTCACCTATCTTTTGGAGCTGGCACACGGGCCTGCAGTGGTCAACTCATCGCTACACGATTGTTGTACTCTGCTTTGATACGCATCCTGGCTTCTTACAAGATTGTTGCTTCCGAAACAGAGCCCCCAAACACAGACTATGTGGACTACAACCAGTTCAAGACCGCATTGGTGGCAATTCCGCGAGACTTCAAGGTCAGGCTAATTCCTCGTGACAAGGCCGCCATGGAAGAGTGCATGCAATCAGCCTTTGCCAGGACTGAAAAGCACTATAAGGAGGATATCAAGGGATTATAAGTAGTCGATCGCATCATGTCCCAAGAATCGAATCAACATCGTACACAATCCTCGTCTTCCTGTTCTCCATTATCGGGATGGAGTATGTCGAGGCCACGATCGTCTTGAAGCAGTCTCGATTTCCATGCAGCAACGCATGAACGTAATTGTGTGTAAATTGTCGGGCCTGATCAGGAGGATCTTGATGTCAGTCGCATCTAGATCATTGACCATGTATCGAGATGCTGGCCATTCCCTCAAATATGAGCCCACCCGTTCGACACCAAGACCTGCATCTCATTAACCAAACAAGCAGCTCCACTCTCTTCTCTGCTTCCGTGTGTGGCAGAAATACGCCAATTCCGAATCCGTTTTCTTACGGTCGACTCCTCAAACCACGTGGTAGTGAACCAGCGCAAAATCCGGTTCTCCCAGCTTCCATGCAAAACAGAGGCTGTGCCAACCCACGTGTTGGCTCTGCTACCTTTTGAGTGAACGACGTCGTATGCCTGCGCATTGTAACCCACACGTACGCTCGGGTTCAGCCATACGCCTTTTGATGCTGATAGAGGGTTGTCTGTGTGAATCAGGCAGCACTCCGACCCTTCGAGGTGGAACTCTGCCAACGAGTCTGAAGCGCCTCGGAACCGTAGGGGCCGTGTTGTGGAGCTGTAGAATGGCGATGCGTCCATGAAAACTGCGGTCAATACGTCAGTAATGAGGTTTTCTTTTCTTTTTGGCAACACTGGATCTCTCAATGATCGTACCTATTCCGTTCCAACAGCTCGTCACTGGAACAGGCTCGCTGGCTTTGAGCGCATCTCGGGAGGCGCGCGATCGAAAGTAAGGCCAAGATTGCATCACAGCGGCGTGACCTTCCGAGTCTCGCAAGGCAAAGGTATCGTAGAAGGCTGGCGGCTTGGAGAAGTCGAGCGAGCATGCTGCTGCATAATTACCATTACGGGTCTCGAGAAGGCGCTGCACGTCTTCGGTCTGGGAACATGGACATCAGTAGTGTTACAATTTGGGCAAGAGAGTTGGTATGTGGTTCGTAGTACATACAGTGAACACTACATCATTCAAAAACAGGACCTTGTCGAAGTGCTCACCAGCCTCCGCGAGATCTTGCAAAGGCTTGAGTACCAGGTTTCGCAGATTGGCAAGATAGGGAACGCGCCGCAGTTCTTTTGCGCCTCGTGAAGTCTGTATCCAACCACTCTCTGCCGGCGATTTCTTGATCTCGTCCTCATGCGTTGTCTCGTCCAAGATAATCCTCCTCCGCGCCCCAGTCTGCTCCAAAGACTGATCCAGCTCTCTTAATGCACCCTTCGAATCATCCCAGCTACCACTCTCTTGTACGCTCACATATACATTGTCCTTTCCAAAGTGATCCACAAGTCCAAGAACGCCAGGTATCCAATGGCTGCGCAAGATCTTCTCGTTGTTCCAATGTATGCTTACTATGAAGATCTTTTGTCCATCCGGCGCGCCGACTTCGCCGAGATATGGCGCTCGCGAGCGTCGGTAGTCGACTATGCTTTGGACCAAGACTAGGATGCCTGCGATCTGGAGGATGCGCTTGACGATGGATCGGTGTCTGAGGGACCGTCTCATGGCTCATGCATCGTAGCACATATGTTACCAGCACAACGCCTTGTATAACACAACCGCAAACAATCTGTAGTAAATGATTCAGATAAGATGCACACTGCGCAAGGAAGAGAACACATTATTGTTTGATGATGTTGTGCAGCTGAAGCCCCCGTTCTCCTTGGCTGGCAGCTGTGATCATCGCTTCCTTCGAAGCCGAACACGAGTCGAACGCACCTCGCACCTCCTCAGACATTTGATACCTTAAGAACAATGTCGTCTTCCTTCAGCATGTCTTTCTCGCACGGGAGAAGATGCTGTCCTACACTTGGACCCGTCGTCTCATACGCGCCGCCCTAACCACTGCGGCTGTACTGTTATTCACAGCAGCATTGACGAGCAATCACTATGGCCGTGACCACGTCCTAAAAGTCGACTCCCTTGCGCCCTTCGCACCGCATGGTCCATTGGACGAAAGCTATATACCAGGAGAGCCCTCGCCCTCCCTAAAGCGATCCCTCTGCCACGCAAATGGCTTCTCCGCCTATACGACCACCGGCCCAGCACGTAAAGTCTACGATCTAATTCTCCTGTCCACGGAACTCGAATGGCTCGAAATCCGCCTTCATACCCTTGCCCCCTGGGTCGACTACTTCGTCATTGTCGAATCCCCGACGACCTTCACAGGACGTCCCAAACCGCTCTGGCTCCGTGACAATTGGGATCGGTTTGCACCGTTTCACGCCAAGATCATCCACAGGGTTGTTGAAGATGGTAGCACAAGTCGTTATATATGGGACCACGAGGATTGGCTGCGCAACAGCTTGCTGCGTGAAGTCTTCCCTGGACTGCAAGGCACGCGCGCGGAAGCCAAGGATAACGATGTGCTTGTTGTCAGCGACGTCGACGAGCTGGTGCGCCCAGAAGCGATGCTCGTGCTGCGAAACTGCCGCTTTCCATTGCGTCTGTCGCTACTGAGCGATTTCTACTACTACTCCTTCCAATGGAAACATCGCGGGCCTCAGTGGGCACATCCCGAAGCAACAATCTATCGCGGCAGCAAGACCTTGCTACCGAACAGCCTGCGCATGGGACTACAAGAAGAAGGATGGGGTCCGCTGGTGCGTTTTCGCAGATGGCGGGAGCTTGGGACGTTGGCGAACGCAGGGTGGCACTGCTCCAGCTGCTTCGCGACGGTGGCGGAGATGCAGACGAAGATGCATAGCTTCTCGCATCAAGAGCTGGATAAGCCTGACAACAGCAATGCGCGAGCGATCATGTCCCGGGTGAGAACAGGCCAAGATCTGTTTGGGCGCGAAGATCAGGTGTACGACAAAGTCAGGGCCGGGCAATTGGATGTGCCAGACTACATCATGGAGCAAAACAAGGCAGAGGGGAGGTTCAAACACCTCCTCAATCGAGATGGAGAGGACGCTGGGTTCGAGGACTGGGAGGCAGCTATGAGGGAGGGAGACACTGAGTAATAGTCGGCATGGCATCATACATTTCCTGCGGACAAGTCTACAAACATCTTTCAGCCCACCATGCCAGCCCTCTCTTAAGGAGTTCACAGAGATGCCCAACAAGGGTTTATATTGCTTTGATGGTGAGTTGGACTTTAACTAGTTGCTCGGCGTATCCATAACCTTGTTGACTGAAACTCATGAAATCTGGCCAAGGAACGCGCTGATTTTACCATCCATCCATTCCGTATCCACCGGACTGGCTCCTCCACCTGCCACATGACCCCAGATGGATGGTATGATCTCGAGGGTCACATCCGGAATCAGACGTGACTCTCTTTCGTTCGCATCTGGGCGGAAATACTGGTCGGTCTGGCATGGCATCAGGAGGACACGTGCCTTGATACTCGACAAAGCCGCCTCGAGGGTTTTGTCGCCGGTAGGCACAGCAGTGGCAATGTCGCCAGCTTGCCACATGTGCAGCATGGCGAGCAGGTCATCCGCCTCCCAGCCGGTGTATCCTTTGAAAGTGATGTCTCGGTCCCAGGCCTCCAGGCTCTCGTAGCCTAAGGATTTGTACTGCTCTTCATCGAACCATTCTGCGCTGGTCAACCACGCGGAGTAAGCTTTACCAAAAGCGCGGATTCCTCGACTTGGCTCCGACGAGGATGGGGCGAGGCTCTTGTCGACATAGTCTACAGCGTTTTCGAGCGCAGCCTTGGGGCCTTCCAGGAACTGATAGTTGTGCTTACTAGTCCTGGCAGAAGAGCAGATGATGACAGCATTCCGAACGAACTCGGGGTACATCACGCTCCAGTGATAAGTACATTGGCCGCCCATCGAGAAGCCCAGAACAACATCTACTGATTGCAGACCGAGATGAGACGTGAGAAGTTGTTTCTGAGCCCGGACGCAGTCTGTATATCTGAGCGCATCTGGGAAGTCCGAGTTCGATGGGCTTGAAGACTCGCCATTCCCGAACAGGGCAACAACAACGACACGGTGGTCTTTGAGTGCGCCATCGGCAAAGTTGAGTGTTTGCTGCAGGCGGCCTCGGAAGCAGGTGATCACAAGAGCAGTCTTGGATCGTTCGGGGTTTAGGTCAAAATAGCACAGCTTGGCAGAAGGTAAAACAGTTCCATTCTCGAAGGCGAAGTCCCGTATCTCAAAAGACTGGATGTTCGTCATTTTTTTTCGGAATCAGAAGGTAATAGCAACAGAGACGTGTTTCGTATCGCCGTAAGTCCTGTCAGATGACCAATAGCGTAGGCGTGTTTCTTTCGCTCAGATATCTCCGTCCTGTCTCGTGTTTTGGGAAAGCTTGGTATTCTACTCTAGAGAGGATGGAAGCAAGTCACCAGAGAGCGTCGGACCTTCCGACATGCGTATCATGACGACCCACATGTCGGCGGGGTACTCGTTCCCCACCGGCGCGTGGCCCTGCTCTTGTACAAGCCTCGAACTCTGTATGAATGATTAGGTATTGTGAGTAAACAGCCGATATGATAAGATGGCGATAGGCGAGTGTGCTGTAACACAGGACCAAGTGATTGTGACGCTGGAGATCATCCGTCGCTATATCGACACGATCCGGTTCAACCTTCGCAGTCGACAGCTACTCACAAACTCACCAAGAGCACAACATGTTAGCCCTTCTCCTTTTGGTCGCCAGCTTAGTAGCAGGTGCATATCACTTTGTTGTCGAGCCTCTATATCTTAATCCGAAAAGCAAGATCCCGGGACCCAAGCTTTATGCCTTGACGAAATGGCGCCTGGCGATGGATGACTACACAGGATCTCGGACGAGAGCGATACACGCACTCCATCTCAAATACGGGCCTATGATCCGCATTGGTCCTGATGAAGTGCACTGCAACAACCTGAATGCTCTCCGTACGATCTACGGTGCTGGAAGTGGCTTCGAGAGAACTTGGTTTTATCGAATGTTTGATGTCTACGGCAAGCAGAACCTCTTCACATTCCACACTGTCAAAGAGCACAGCGAGCGCAAAAAACTGGTCGCCAACGCCTATTCCAAGTCTTTGATGCTGAAGGGCCCGGCCGCTCGAATGGTTCAGGAAAAGGTCTCGCAATACATGTCGTTGATCGAGTCCCACGGCAATCAACCACATGAGATCTTCAGCAGTCTCCACTACTTCTCCATTGATGCCATCACATATTTTCTTTACGGTGCGAAATATGGCGGCACGTCAGCACTGGGAGGCAACGTTCAGCATCGTGCCTTGCTAAACGATATCATCGATCCTACTCGTCGCTATCTCAGTTGGTTCGCTGTCCACCTGCCAACGCTCACCAAATGGCTTTACACCCGAACTGGCCTGACAGAACGGATCATCACGCCTGTCCTTCCCATGCAGAAGCCTACAACCTACACTGGAATTCGCAAGCATGCACTTGAGGCTTATGAAAGCTACCAAAGCGCCGCGCAGAATGACGCCAGCGTTGTCTCTACCGAGCCATCGATCATGTCGCGTCTGTGGCCTTCACACGAAAGTGTCAACAAATCCGGCAAGAACGTCCTCGACTCTCTTGATATCGCATCAGAATGCGCAGACCACTTGCTCGCCGGCATCGACACAACAGCAGACACGCTGATGTTCTTGATATGGGCACTATCCCGCCCGCAGAACCACCACATTCAGAAACGCCTGATCGAAGAAGTCCGGGCCATACCAGAAGACATGATCGGAGACGGCGTCCCCAAGCTTGAAGCCATCGACAAACTACCCTATCTCGATGTTGTCATCAAAGAGACACTGCGTCTGTACGCACCTTTGCCGGCCTCTGAACCACGCTCGATCGGAAATCCATGCACCATCGATGGTTATTCTGTTCCGGCTGGTACTACTGTCAACATGTCGCCGTACTCGCTCCATCGTAACGCCGATGTGTTCCCTGAGCCTCTCAAGTTTGATCCTGATCGGTGGTTGGGCCCGGCGGAGCAAGTGGCGGTGATGAATAGATGGTTCTGGGCCTTCTCTAGTGGAGGGAGGATGTGCATAGGTTTGCAGTAAGTTATACCACCAGAGAAGCTCATCGAGGTCAGCGTGTACTGACGTCTATCGCAGCTTAGCCATGGCAGAAATGACAGCGTTAGTGACCGCTGTGTACCAAGAGTATTCCACAGCCATCGCTCCAGGCTTCGAAAACAAGTCGCCAGCGATTACATCGCGGTTTGAATTGTTCTACGACGAGACGCTTCCGAAGATCGCGGTAAGGTTGAAGAGCACTCTGAGGTTGCAAGGCACACGACTGATGTAATCCAGGAACACACATGCATGATCACATTCACGAAGGAGACATAGCACGGAGAAACATTTCGTAAGCACTTTTACTCAAACAAGTATCTGAATACGTTGGCTTCGGACCCTGGTATTTCCAGAGCTAGCATGACCATCTCATTGGTTTTGATGGAATTCGTTCAGTTATGCGAGGGAGTGCGGCACGAGTACTACTGAAATGTCTGGAAGTTCTTGTCAGCATCTCAGTGGTTCATAAATGATATTCGATATCTCTATCCGGCGGGACGAGCAAAGTGATTTGAGGACAGGCATCCTCTTGACCAACGTAAGAGGAAAATCAAACCTTCCAAACTCAATCAAAATATATCAGAAAAAAAATAGCGTGTTCCGCAAACGTACACAGATATATCTATAGATACAACAAACCCCTAAAGCTTCTCCAGCAACATCCTCGCGCCAGCATTACCCTTAGGTTTAGCATCAGCATCAGCAGCACCCTTCTTCTTCCCCTTGCTCTTCTCCGGCTTGCTTCCACCCGCAGCCTCAAGTTGCTTTTTGCCCTTCTTCAGCGCCGCCATGACCTCCTTCCTGACATCCGCAGGGACGTCCTCGCTCTCCGTAAGCGCAACAACGACAAAGCTCGACGCGCTGCACGCCCATTCAAGAACGTGTGATTTGATGACGGGCCAGAGAGTCGCAGCGAAGCCGAGTCTGGGCTCTGCGAGCTTGACGCTCTTGGTCGCAGGGTCGAAAGCGCCGCCGAGGACGAGCGTCTTGAGCATGCGGCCAAAAGCGGCCTGGGAGGCGATGTGGTCTTCGGCTGTAGGGTCGCCGGCTGCGAGAGCGGCGATGGCGTTTTTGGCGGCTTCCTTGTCGCCGGAGAGCTCGAGGAGGGCTTCGGAGATAAATTGGCAGCCGGTTGTGGATGAGACGAGGTTGCTGGTGCGCTCGGTGATGAGCTCGAGGAGGGCTTTTGACATGTAGTCGATCAGGCCCTTGCGGCGGAGTTCTGGGGCCTTTTTGCTAGAGGTCTTGCGGACTTCGAAGACTTCTTCCATGAGGGCTTTGTCGGAGTCTTTGGTGATGAGCCACTTTGCCGGGCCGGCGATGGGGAAGAGTAAGGGCATGCGGGCGTTCAGGTCGCCGATGACACTCTCGAGTTTGTTGAGTCTCTCCTCCTTGTCGTCGATCTTCTCTCCCAGCAGTTCTCTGTAGATGACCTTGGTGGTCATGGTTGTGTCGTCTGGCACCTCGAGACCAGCAACGAGCACATTCTTAGCGTTGGCGTCGAATGCCATCATGTCGACTGTCTCCTTGCTGAACACTCTGAGCAAAAGCTTCCTGTCCTTCGCAGTACCGTGCGCTAGCGCAAGGCACACAAGTCTGCTACCGTTCTTTGTGAAAGCCAAATTCTTGTAAAGATCGCCTCCGCCACCTTCGCTCTCCGCATCAATGTCGCCCAACATCTCGTCCAGGAAAGCGCGCTGCTCCTCGCTTCCAGCGGGAAGAGCCAGGAAGTATTGCAACATAGCATCGTGAAGCATTGTGAAACCAGTCATCTTCTTCTGGATAAGGGAGTTGATCAGCTGGTGAAGGTATTGCAGGATAGGCCTGCGCTTTTCTGGGTTCGCCTCGAGAATCTTAGCCAGCTCCGCGGTCTCCTCAGTGCCAGCAGCCATAGGGTCCTTAGCAGCAGGCTTGCGGTGGAAGAGCGCGAACTCGGCGCCGTACCACTCGCGCAGCATAGCGTTCTTCTGCTCGCGGCTTGCGACCTGGCGGTAGATGTCGTCTACGATCCATGAAGCTTCCGGGTGGTTGATCAGGCGGCGGACGTGGCCGTAGAACTCAGGTACAATCATATCCCTAGTCTCCGAGTCGCCCTCGACAACCATCTTCGCAACCAAGAATTTGCCGTATCTGCTCTCCGCAAGGCTGCGGAGGTCTCCCTGCAGCTCCTTGGTGATGTTCTTCCTCTGCTCCATGTTGGCGTACTTGAGCGCACACTGGATAACACGCACGCTGTCATGTTTAAAGACAAAGTCGCGAACGCGGCCGTTGATGATAGTAAACAGCTCGTTGACCAGCTCTTTGCGCTCCTCCTTGGGGACGTGAGACTTGCGACGCAGCCTCTCCCAGATCTTCTTCGAGCGGGCAATGATATCCGAGTTGGGTTTGGCGGCCTTGCGCTCTTTGGCGAGAGCACGCTGTTTGGCGTGGGCCTCAGCGGAGGAACCGTCCAGTTTGAACTCTTTCGAGTCGCCGTTGGTTTGGTCCAGAGCCTGTCGTTGGGGATGTCTGGTGTCTTCTATGCTCACGCCTCCCATGTCCGCATCTTCGTCTGAACTGTCCGGCTCCGGGAAGTGGTCCAATTGCGCCTTCTTCGCTTGAGGCTCAGCCGTCTTGGGCTTCTTAGTCGACTTTGCGCCGCTTGAAGGCGGGTCCTTGCGTTTAATTGCGCCCATTTTTGTGGTGTGTATATTGTTTTGGGCGAGAGTAACCAAAATTCGCAAATGCTCAAGTTCACCTGCAGGCGTTTAAAAAATCCCAAAGTTCAAACTTGCCGAGGGACGATTGCACTAGACCCTATTGGGACGGAAGTAGACCCTGCCTCTATCGATCTATTTGTCTTGCCCGAATATAAAAATATTGGACGACACTCAGGCGTGTGAACACTATTGATTTCTCACTGGACAGCTGATATCGAAGGCTCTCTGAGATTGGTCGCGCTCACGGAGTACGACATTGGCCAGGATATCGAAATCATACATACAGTAAATTGGATGTCGATCTCACACGTACGGCTCCATTTCATGAACCGCACCGCGCATGGTCAACACAAACTCATTCGCCATGTGCGACCGCGAGGACAGAACTAGAGACAGTACCATAGCATTCGTCGAACCGCCTAATTGTGATGCATGAGCAACGTACAAACCACACCAGTCACACAATTATTAATAAGAGCCTCTCTTTCAGGCTGCTGGATACCGTGCATTGACATCTATAATCTCGCTACAACGCGGCCCTTTACTTCGTATGCATCCACTCATAACCCAAGTCACTTTTTCTCCACGGACGGCTGGCGAGCTCATGCATCCATAGAGGGAGATCGAAAAAAAGAAGTTCAAATCCTTTTCGGAGAGATCTAGTGCAGTGTTTCTCGCTTTGAAAAAATCCCAGCAATGGCGATGTTTTAATCATATCACTCATTCGTTCTTTTGCCATTTGCCACATGATGTTTCTCGCTCTACCCAGCCAGCCGAACGCCTCGCTATGCGCACAATGAACGCCGGTCCCGTCTTCTTAACATTTTAGTCGGTCGCCTCCTACTCAATCTCGTTGGGCAAGAGGTTGCCCTTGACACCGAACATCTTGGCCGAGACGGTGGCGGAGAAGCCGTCGACCTGGCGGGCGTACTGCTCGACCTGCCTGCCGACAAGCAGAGCCTCGAGCCTGCTGGGCTCGACGGGCAGCTTGAAGAGCTTCTGCCACTCGTTCTCGTCGAGCGGGGGCTGCTTGCTGGCTGCGCGCGCGGCGTTCTCGGCCTTGCGCTTCTGTTGCCATGCGGTGATCTTCTGCTGCTCGCGGCCGAGGGCGCGCTGCCAGTACTGGAAGTTGTTCTGCTCGGTCTGGTGGTTCTCGATCGCGTCGAGCATCAGGTCGCAGCTCTTCTCGAGGAAGGGGTCGATGCTGAGGTCCAGGGAGTCGAGGTTGGGCGCGAAGGGGTTGGAGCTGACGTCGGGGTCGCGGGAGAGCTCGGCGAGGGATGTAGGGAAGTCGAGAGCGGTCTTTGAGGGTAGGGCCTGGGGAACCTGGTGCAGGAAGCTGGTGAGGAGGTGGGAGTTGTGGACCCTGATGGGAAGCTCGAGGAGGATGTCCTGGTATCTGAGTTTCGACTTGAGGATGCTGGGGAAGAAGTTAGTTTCTGCGTCATTCTCGCAGCCGCAATCATAATTTCTCAGGCATACCTCTCGCTGGTGAATTTGCCCTCCTTGTATGCAGTCATGAAGCTCGGGCTGAGCCTGTATGCCTTGAGTCCGAGGCTGCCAGCAGAGCTCCTCGACACGTCAAAGACGAGCGCCACGGACTTCTCGTCCGAGGCCTTCTGGTAAAAGAACTGGTTCTCGACGAAGCTCTGGCTGACGAAGCTGCCCATGTTGGTGCTCATGTACCATCCCACGCTCTGCGCATCCACGTTGACCTCGCGCAGAAGCTTGATCATCTCGTTCTGGTATGAAACGTTGCTCTTCGCGCGAGGCGCGGCGGTGACCAGAGTCGCGGCGTCGGGCTGGTGGTATGAGTCTTGCTGTTCCTTGTCCATGGGCGCGGCGGGCAGAGGGAAGCTGTTGGTGACCTGGAGCTGCGAGGCGGCATCGGTGCCGACGAGGAAGCCAGTGGCAGGAGTCGGGAATGTGCTGGTTGCGTGCTTGATGATGCGCATGACCACGAGGGCCTCGATCTGAACCTCGCTCAGAGGCGAGGTGGTGTCCGGAGCAGTCGCCATGTTGGAGATGATCAAGTCTGTTCGATTTGATCTGTGGGAGCGGTGTCCGGGTATGGGGGTGGTGGGAGTGGTGCGGAGGCGGTGGTGTAGATATCAGGCCCCGTATTCGCTGCCCCTCGTCGTGGTGGTGGTGTCGAGGTTGTCTCTAAAATTCGTGTGGAAAGTGCGACGGAAACCTCCCGCGCCCCGGGCTTGAGAGTGAATCGTTCACTTTATTATTGTTTATTTTGCCAGCTATAATTATTATTGAGATGATCACGACACATCAGTAACGTCTATCACATACAATTACTCGCAATCGACATGAAGATCTCGAAGAGCAATAATTCTCCTCTTGGACAAAAAGCACGTCAAAGTCACGTGCGATTTACAGCCCTGCACAACCACCTCGCAGCAACTCAGGGTTTCGTTGTCTTCACTGTTGCCTCATGGACATCGAATCCGTGGCCTAAACCTATAAATCTGTACGGTACAGAGAACTTGATCGCCATATCTACCAATCGTGATGGAAATATCGACAACAACGATGTTCCTGTTCCCTCCTCCCCATCCGGGCGAACGCGGGGTCTCGTACGTATTGCATCATATACAACCGATGACATGGATATAAGTACATTTCGTGGTCTCCTCTCTATCTCATACATTTTTCTTGAGCCCACATGTTCCGCCCGACCTCTTTGATTCAACGTCAGCTCGCAGGAACATTAGCACACAGCCACTACAGAACAGCCCGAATCTGCACCATCACAAGCTACCACACCAAACAACTCCCTGTGAACAGCATCACATCGATCAGGATGTCATCCAACAACGTCACCTCCAAGGCCGAGCTCGACCCAAACCAAGGCGGTGATGCCACAAAAAAGACCTACAACAAGCAAGCCACCGGCCAAGCCTGGGAGACAGTCCAATCCCACTCCGCCGACAACGACCTCAAACTTTACGGGTCCTGTTTCTGCCCCTTCGTCCACCGCGTCTGGATCTCCCTCGAACACAAACAGCTCGACTATCAATACGTCGAAGTCGACGTCTACCGCAAGCCCAAACTCCTCCTCGACATCAACCCCCGCGGCCTCGTGCCCGCGCTCCGTCATGGCGACTGGGGCTCGTACGAAAGCACGGTGTTGATGGAGTACCTCGAAGACCTGAACCAAGGAAAGCCACTCTTGCCTAGTGACCCAAAGCTCCGAGCAGACTCTCGCCTATGGTCAGACCACATCAACCGCCACATCATCCCCTTGTTCTACAAGTACCTTCAAGCCCAAGAATCCAAAGACCAAATCAATTTCGCCAGCGACCTCACAGAACAAATCGGCAAGCTAGTCAGCGCAGCAGATTTCACAGGTCCTTACTTCCTCGGCTCAGAGATGACTTTCGTAGACGTGCAAATCGCGCCCTGGGTCGTGCGGTTGCAGAAAGTGCTCAAGCCGTACCGCGGGTGGCCGGAGCCGGAGCCTGGCTCGAGGTGGGAGAAGTGGGTGCGGGCGATTGAGGGCAATGATGCGGTGAAGAATACGACGAGCGATGATCAGTTGTATCTGGATAGTTATGAGAGGTATGCGGAGAACAGGCCTAATACGAGTCAGGTGCAGGAGGCGGTTAATTCTGGGAAAGGGCTGCCTTAATGACTCGCATCGGTAGTACAGTACAATGAGATCTGTATTGTCCTTCGTGGATGTATCGTCTGAGCGTACCATTGGCCCTCATATATATTGTGCAAGAAAAAAAAAAGATATCATTGCACTGCAGCCAAGCGACCCAACCCTCCAGTAACCAGAACAGAGCATCGCGACAACCTCATACGTATATCCATGAAAATAAAAGATTTACCATCACCTCCCCTTCTCACCTCCCCCCAACCCACCTCACAACCCCCTTCACAATTTTCACAACCCACGTCCACACCCACCCCGTCTGCAAGCTCCCACACAAGATCACG